>MDTB01085482.1_pt1 | contig 39553 bp, 36 predicted proteins | sample 811161 | NCBI WGS metagenome assembly MDTB01 (sample SAMN05326650, study PRJNA326480) | marine metagenome | isolation source: seawater | place: Mediterranean Sea | collected 2009 | reverse complement strand
TCCATAGGGGGCAGCTATAACGTAGCCACGCTTTTCTGCCTCGGGGATAATTCCTTTGTAGTTAATGATTTGATTAGGATTACTGCGAAGCCCATGCAGTAGTAAAATTAGTGGGTAACTCTGAGATTCATCATAAGAATTAGGTATGTATAGAGTATAACTTTGCTCCTTGTTGGCTTGTTCAAAGAAGTAACTGTGGTTTAAAACTTCACCTAAATCGTACTTATTAGGTGCTAAGATTGTTTTGGAGTTTTGATTTACATCAAATTTTTCCAGTGGTTTGGAGCTGCAACCTACTAAAAAGATTGCCAGTATTATTGCCAGTATTTGATGCATTTATGTCCTCCAAATTAACCCTATCCTCAATTGTATTGTAACCAGTTATTTTTTGGGATGTATATGAAGTGTGGAAATGCCATAGATTATGATATTCTCTAGTTATACGGTGTGAAACTATTGCGGTTTTGATTGATTTTGCCGGGTGAATGCAAAGGTTCCATTTTCTTACTTTTTAAAATATAAATACAATCAATAGGTTATAGTCAGTATGTCATTTAGCGGGAATGATCTCTAACTAAATTAATATGGATCCAATATCTCAAGGTACAGTTGGCGCGGCCTTTGCGCAGTCCTCAGCTAACAACAATAATGTTGTTAAGATTAGTATTATCGGTTTTATAGCAGGATTGGCGCCTGATTTAGATGTGTTGATTCGGTCATCCACTGATCCAATTTTATCCCTTGAGTACCACAGGCAGTTTTCTCACTCGCTCTTTTTTATTCCTTTTGGCGCTTTAATTGTCGCTCTTTTTCTCTATCCTTTGTTTAGAAAATCCATGAGTCTAAAGACTGTCTATTTGGCAAGTTTTTTGGGCTATGCAACCCATGGACTATTAGATGCATGCACTTCTTACGGCACGCTACTCTTTTGGCCTTTCTCCAGTGAGCGAGTGACTTGGAATAATATATCTATTGTCGATCCTCTGTTTACCGTTCCTATCTTAATCTTTGTAGGGACTGCAATAAAAACCAAAAAACAGCTATTTAGTTTTTTTGCCATTGGATGGGTGATTTTTTATCTGTCGTTAGGTTTTGTGCAGTATGAAAGGAGTTTATCTGCTGCGAACGTGCTCGCTTATTCGAGAGGACATAATCCAGAACGTCTGACTCTTAAGCCTTCCTTTGGAAATCTGATTTTATGGAAGTCTATTTATCAGCATGAAGAAAAGTTTTATGTTGATGCCATTCGTACCGTTCAGTCATCAACCTGGTGTTCGGGCAAGAGCATTCGGATATTTGACTATCCAACTCATCTGCCCAATCTTGAAAAAGACAGCCAGCAAAGAAAAGATATTGAAAGATTTCGTTGGTTTTCACAGGACTATTTGGGCTTTGACGAAGAAAAAAATCTTGTATCAGATGTTCGTTACTCCATGATTCCTAATCAGATAGCGCCCATGTGGGGACTGGTTATTGATAGTCAGCGAGGTATCAATGAGCATGCGGTTTGGTGGACAAGTCGTGGTTTAGGTCAAGGTCAGTTAGATGTATTTAAAGAGATGTTAAGCGGTAAAAAGTGTCGAGATAGCGTTTTAGTATTTTAGTGTTTTTTATAAAAACATTGATAGATTCAATCATTTAAAACTATATTTTCATTGAGTAGGAATTAACATGTTTAGTCATATATGCTTGGGCACCAATAATCTTGCCGAATCAATCGCTTTTTACGATCAAGTTATGCCAGTGCTCGGGGTTTCGAGGCAAGATACTGGCGACACCTATGCCGGCTATGGCAACCAAGAGGATATTGGAAGCGGTGTAAATTGTTTATTTATTGGCAATGCCTATAATGGCGAGCCGGCCACAGCAGGCAATGGGGTTAATATTGCGTTACTTGCTCAAACCAGAGAGCAGGTGGTTAAATTTCACCAGCTAGCGCTGGACAATGGCGGGCAAGACGAGGGCGCACCGGGATTGCGAGATGTGCATCCCCACTTTTTTGCCGCTTATCTTTTAGATCCTACAGGAAATAAATTAGTTGTTGTCTCGCATTTGGAGGAAAATTGATAATGTCAGACCGTTCTTGATTCTCAAATTTATGGCATCCGAAAAGTATATTTATACATAACCATTGGTATTTCAATTGCCATGCCATCTTCAATTTGAGGTGCATATTTAAGCTTTTTTGCTACTTTCAATGCTGCCTTTCCAAAACCCCACTTCTTAGGGTGCTCCTCTACTATAAGGGTATCTTTAACGCTGCCATCTTTCGTAATGGTTAATGAGACAATTGCATAGCCCTGTATACGTTTTTGCATCGCTCTTTTAGGGTACTTTGGGCTTTGAACAAATACGGGTATATATTCACTTTCTTGACCCCGTTTTGGCGAAACTTTCCCCAGTGCTTTTTGATGCTTTTGTGCTAAATCAAATCGACCATTTTTTGTGTGTATATCAACCAGCAATCCGTGGGCATATATTGCAATGTCTGGATTCACCAGTGATTGGTTAAGAAACTTTTCAGCTATTGCATCATCACCTTTTAAGAAGCTAATTTTTCCTATTGTGAGAGCAGCGAGCGCTGTTTGAGCGTGTCTGGCATCATAGGTGTTTAAATAGGTTTTGTATGCAAACTCAGACAGGGTTAAAGCGCGATTTAATGTTCGTTTGGTTAATTCTTGTGAGCCAGTAAGATGGATACTAGCCTCTAAGGAAATTTCAGCCTCGATTAAGGGTTCAATGAGTTTTTGCGTTGATAAAATATCTAATGCTTTTAGATAATTTTTACTCGCTTTTTGTGGATTGTAATTTACTTGAGAATTTGCCGTATCTAACAGTAACCATCCTATCGTTTCGGATGTTTTGCCATAAAGTTTTTTATAAAGTTTGTAGACTTTCTCATATTCATCATTTGCTTTTACATGTTTGTTATTGTTGGCCAGCATAAGGGCATAATTATGCGTTAGAGCAGCGATGTTTTTGTGTCCTGTATCAAATAACTCGCGACCTGTATCTAATGAGCTTTTGGCACAGTCCAAACCAAGTTTCCAGTTTTCATTGGCCACCGAGTTGGCATAGCACTTTTGTGATGCCTTAAATTTCTGTAGCTGACTGGTCTTGGATGCTTGACTGTTGTCATCAGCGCATGCCTGACCCAGAAATAAAAAGGTTATTATAAGTGTTGTTATTTTTCTAAGCTGAAACATGGTATCAAAATCCCTTAATATTTTTACAATAAGCCACTGTAATGTTTAATCACTCTTGGTGCGTTTATTTATATAATAATGAATTATTAATAAATAAAAATCTATAGCAAAAGGATAGGGTTAGCGACTTTCAATCACTTAATATTTTTTTAGCCATGTGGTCTTAGCTTTGATGGCTTTTAAGGAAGCTCAAATAGGTCTTCCACCGAGCATTCTAGTGTCTTTGTAATTTTTAATGCCAGCACCGTTGAGGGGATATAAATACCATTTTCTACGGCATTAATGCTTTTTCTCGATACATCGGCGCTCTCAGAAAGCTGTTGCTGAGTCAGTCCTCTGGATTTGCGAATCTGCTGAAGATTATTGCGAAGCCTATCGTGGTTTTTACCCATGGTTAAATTACTTTTCTTCGAATTCTTCAACTGCCTTCGAGAGAAGGGCGCTGTCATTGGGGAAGATATAACCAGCGATAATTGTGCCAATACCAATTGCGCCTACCAGTAGGCCAACCCCTTTGAGGACGCTACCCAACGCAACCGCGCCTAAAAGGTACAAGCCAATGCCAACAAACAACGTAATGGTGCCACTTCTTCTATGATTGACCGGTTCTTTTTTATCATCTAATTGCTTTAGGATTTTTTCTAATTCAGCGGAATCTTGGATATTTTTAGAAATTTCAATCAGCGTTTCTCTTTTATTTTTTTGATCGTGATAAAGCCATACAAAAACGCCTAATGGGATGGTAATACCCGCCAAAATGCCAAGTACAGGTACAAGGATTTCCATAAATGCCTCTTTTCAGAAAATGTAACGTAAAGGTATCATTTTAAATAGTGAAGTAAAGGTTACATATGCAGGTCGGTTAAATGATCAATAATAATGTATTTGATCATTCCATTGCTTATAATTAGCTTATGGCTGTAAAGAGTGGAAGTTAGTTTTTATTGTTCTTTTCTAAAGTCTATTACCAATAACTAAAAATTGGTTTTCATTTATCTCAAGGGATTGTTATGTATAAAAAATTAATGATTTGTTTAATGCTTTCTGGTCTTGGAGGCTGTACTCTGTTGTCCATTCCTCTCGCTGTTGTAGATACTGCAGCGGGTATTGTTAAGCTGCCAATCACAGCGGTTGATTCTGTGATTGATGCAGTTAATGATGATGAGTATGAAGAGTAAAATCTTTGAAAGTGTTAAAAAAGGGTGCTAATAGCACCCTTTTTTTAGGGATTTTATTTTTTACAGAATAAGACTTTTTGAAGTTTCCCCAGCCCTTTCTTGTACTAGTTTTGGCACAAGAAATCCGGGTAATTCAGCTTGAATTTGGTTAAAAATCTCTACCGCACTATCCTTAGGAACGTCGAAGTGACTGGCGCCCTGAACAGGATCTAGCATATGCAGGTAGTAGGGCATAATGCCAGCATCAAATAGCTTTTCACTTAAGTTGATCAGTTGGTCACTAGTATCATTTATACCTTTTAGAAGTACGCTTTGATTAAGTACCATGATGCCTGCCTGTTTTAACCGATTAACCCCTTGGCTCAATCCGGTATTTATTTCATTGGCATGATTAATATGCAGCACCACAGTGGGTTTTAGTCTTGTGTTGCTAAGCCAATTTAGTAATTGATCATCAACTCTAGCGGGTATTACTACGGGTAATCGAGTGTGAATACGCAGTCGTTTAATATGCTGAATAGATTCTAATTCGCCGGTTAGCCAGCGTAAAAAATTATCATTGGCGGCCAAAGGGTCGCCACCGCTGTATATGACCTCATTTATTTCTGGTTTGGTTTTTAAATAGTCTAGCGCTTTGAACCATTGCTGTTTGCTCTGGCGATTGTCATCATAGGGGAAGTGGCGACGAAAACAGTAGCGACAGTTAATGGCGCAGTTGGGGCTAATAATCATCAGCACTCTATTGCGATATTTATGTACAATGCCCGGCACTGGATTGAAAGACGATTCGCCCACTGGATCGGTACTAAAGTTGCTATCAACCTGCAGCTCGGATGTAATTGGCAGTACCTGTTTTAGTAATGGGTCGTTTGGATTGCCATATTCCATTTGCTGAACAAAGGGTTGCGGTACTTTAATCGGGAATTTTCTTGCCGCTTGCTGAGTGGCGTTTAAATCATGAGGTTTTAGGCCAAGTTGATTAAGCAATTCATCAATTGAGCTGACACAGTTGCTTAATTCAGCTTTCCAGTCTGAGTGCAGATTAATCGGTTGGCTTATTGGGTTAATTGACATTTAATAGGGTTCTAACCAGTATTTATAGCCTAGAGTTTACGCTATTTTTTTGATTAACGTGGCAATTACAGGAATAATTTTTTGCAAAATGACAGCGCCTTTATGAGGCAAGCATTGGATTTAGCGCAACAGGCCGCCAGTATTGAGGAAGTGCCCGTGGGCGCTATTGTGGTTTCCAATGGTGAAGTTATTGGTCGAGGGTTTAATTGCCCTATAGAGTCCTCTGATCCAACCGCTCACGCCGAGATTGTCGCTATGCGTGATGCGGCACAAAAACTGGGTAACTATCGATTATCTGGGTGTGACCTGTATGTCACTATTGAACCCTGTACTATGTGTTTAGGTGCTATGGTGCACGCGCGTATTCAGCGGGTGATTTTTGGTGCTCCAGAACCGCGAGCGGGGGCATTTGTTAGCAACCCTATTATGACGGATGCGGGGTATTTTAACCATAAGATTGATTGGACTGGCGGAGTGCTAGAGCAAGACTGTAGTGCTTTAATTAAAGCTTTTTTTAAGCGCCGAAGATAGCTATTTTTTATAATGAACCCGGTGTTATAGGTTGCCAATTATCTATTTCATTAGACTGCGGTGGGTCAAAGGTAGGCTGTTTGGATACTGAATTAAGCTGTAAATAGGATCGGTAATACTGGATATTGTCCACATAAATAACTGGCTCATTGCCGCGGGCATAACCTCTTTTTACCGTGCTGTAATATTTCTTTTTACTTAATCTAGGAAGATGTTTGCGAACGTCGTCCCACACATCTGGATTATGATTATTTCTTGCGGTTAAAACCCGAGCATCCTCTAAATGACCAAAACCCACATTGTATGCTGCTAGTGCAAATAGACTGCGATCGGGGTCTTTTATACGTTCGGGTAAGCGCGATTTTAATTTTAAAAAATAGGCCACTCCCCCCTCAAGGCTTTGCGCGGGGTCTAGCCGGTTGGTGACGCCCATTTCTTTGGCAGTATCCAATGTTAGCATCATTAGTCCGCGAACTCCGGTAGGTGATTTGGCGCGCGGGTTCCAGTGAGATTCTTGATAGGCAATGGCGGCGATAAGATGCCAATCCAAATCATATTTTTCTGCAGTTTGCCGAAACATGGCTTCGTATGTGGGCAGACGACTGTTGACTAACTGGCCTAGTTGCTTTGAATCAGCCGCTGAAAAGCGTTTGGTTTGGGCAAATAGCTGTTGTTTAAGCGCATCTAATTGGCCACTTTCGGTATATTGTTGTAAAAATTGATTGGCCGCTTTTATAAGGGTGCCGTCACCATGGCGAGGGAAGACCCATGCCAGTGCTTGAGGCGCTGACACATTAAATGCCTTGCGGGTATTGGGGTAAATATGTCGATTGATATCATAGGCTAGTGAATCGGTAACGGTATAGCTGATTTCGCCATCATGCACTTTGCGTATTAACTCGCTCATCTCTGCATCAGTTTCTTCGACCCATTTAAGGCTTGGGAATTGCTGCCGCAATTGCTGTAAGTTCTCGCTGTGTGAGGAGGCGGCGATCACCGAGAGATCACCTTTGAGCTGACTCAATGTTTTGGGCTTTTGATCGCCAGCGCGGTAAATAAGCTGCTGTACAACCTGATGGTATGGATAGGAAAATTTAAAAGATTTGCCGCGATCTTCAGTGTGGACTAAATTGGCGGCAGCAAAGTCACCCTGTGGTCCACCAATTGAAAGCAACAGGCTAGGCAGTGTAGATTTGGTGGTTACTTTTAGTTCAACATTTAAGCTATCGGCAAAGGCTTTGGCGAGTACATACTCAAAACCATTTTTTCCATCGCCATCTTCAAAATAGGTAGTAGCACCTGGAAGGGTTAACACCACTAGATGCCCACGTTTAACCACCTTTTCAAGGTCGCTTAGATGAGTGCTATCAGAAATATAAGCCAAGCACAGAAGGGTAATTGCTATATGCATGCCGCGATTGCGGAGATTTTTCATGCCGGAGGATAGAGGATCCATTGCTAGCCTTTTTGGGTGTGCTGAATATTTTTTTTAGCATTAATGTAATTATTCTACATAGTTTAGACTCTGTCGCTAAATTTCTGCAAAAACTTATGCATCTATATCTGCCTAAAACATAAAATTTCAGATAAAATGCGTGGTTTAAAATAACTGCTTAATTTTGGGACTCACCCTGTATGATTATTATTTCTGGCGCACCTGCTCTTTCCGCCTTTCGCCAACGAAAATTGCTTGTGAGTTTAAAGCAGGCAGTCCCCACTATTATCGATGTTAAAGCGGAATATCAGCACTTTGCTGATATTTCTACGCCACTATTAAGTGATGATACAAATACCCTAAAAGCATTGATGCAGTATGGGCCCATGGAACAGGCAGTTTCTGCCAGCGGACAGTTGCTTCTAGTGGTTCCGCGGCCAGGGACTATTTCGCCATGGTCTAGCAAGGCTACTGATATTGCTCATAACTGTGGCTTGGAAAATGTTTTGCGTGTTGAGCGTGGAACGGCTTATTACATTGAATCTAGCGAGTTATTGTCAGAACAGCAGTTAAACCAAGTGAGCGATATGTTACATGATCGTATGGTTGAAACTGTATTTACCGATTTACAGCAGGCAGAAACTCTCTTTGTACAGCATCAGCCAGCACCTCTAACCGAAGTAGATATTATGTCTGGCGGGGTAGCGGCGCTAAAAGAGGCAAATATCTCCCTTGGTTTAGCCTTGGCCGATGATGAGATTGATTATTTGGTTGCTAGCTTTCAAGGATTGGGGCGCAATCCAACCGATACTGAATTAATGATGTTTGCTCAGGCTAATTCAGAGCATTGCCGTCACAAAATCTTTAATGCTAGCTGGACACTGGATGGCGAAGAACAGCCCAACAGCCTGTTTGGCATGATTCGCAATACCCATAAACTGGGCGGCGAAAATGTTCTCTCGGCTTACTCGGATAATGCCGCGGTTGTCGCCGGCAGCACAGGTGGTCGTTTCTACCCAGACCCAACATCTAAAGAATATGGCTACTCTCAAGAGCCGGTGCATCTGCTAATGAAGGTCGAAACCCATAATCACCCAACCGCAATTGCGCCTTTCTCTGGCGCCGGCACGGGTTCCGGTGGTGAAATTCGCGATGAGGGCGCCGTGGGTCGTGGCTCAAAGCCAAAAGTAGGCTTGGTTGGCTTTACTGTGTCTAACCTGCAGATCCCTAATTATACCCAGCCTTGGGAAGAAGATTATGGCAAGCCAGATCGTATTGTCTCGGCCCTAGATATTATGATTGAGGGTCCGATTGGCGGTGCGGCATTTAATAATGAATTTGGTCGTCCCAACCTATGTGGCTATTTCCGAACCTTTGAGGCCGATTTTGCCGGTGAGCGACGCGGCTATCACAAGCCGATTATGATTGCCGGTGGTTATGGCAATATTCGTGAAGAGCATGTAGAAAAACCTGAGTTTGCCCCCGGCGCAAAATTAGTGGTTTTAGGCGGTCCGGCAATGTTGATTGGTCTTGGGGGTGGTGCTGCTTCTAGTATGACTACCGGTAGTAGTTCCGCTGATTTGGATTTTGCCTCGGTACAGCGGCAGAATCCAGAAATTGAGCGCCGCTGTCAGGAGGTTATTGATCAGTGCTGGCAGTTAGGTGATACCAACCCTATCGCGTTTATCCATGATGTAGGTGCGGGCGGTCTATCAAATGCGCTACCTGAGTTGGTTAAGGATGGCGGCACTGGCGGTGTGTTTGAATTGAGAACCGTACCCAATGATGAGCCGGGGATGTCGCCGGTAGAAATCTGGTGTAACGAAGCGCAAGAGCGTTATGTTTTGGCGGTTAAGCCAGAGGATATTGAGCGTTTTGAAGCCATCTGTCAGCGTGAAAGATGCCCCTTTGCAGTGGTTGGTGAGGCGACCGAAGAAAAAAACATTCGAGTCACTGATCAGCAGTTTGATAATAACCCAGTCGATCTGCCGATGTCGGTATTATTTGGTAAGCCGCCAAAAATGCACCGCACGGCGGAGACATTAGAAGTTAAAACTGAAGATTTTGCTACCCAGTATTTAAATATTAATGAGGCTGTTGTTCGGGTGCTTCAGCACCCGGCAGTGGCCAGTAAAAGTTTCTTGATCACCATTGGCGATCGCTCAGTGACCGGTATGGTCGCACGTGATCAAATGGTTGGTCCATGGCAGGTGCCGGTGGCTGACTGTGCCGTTACCACGGTTACCTATGATAGCTATGCCGGTGAAGCTATGGCTATGGGTGAGCGTACACCATTGTCACTGATTAATGCGCCGGCGTCTGGACGTATGGCGATTGGGGAGGCGATTACTAATATCTGCGCAACCCGTATTGCCGATATTAAAGATATTAAGCTCTCGGCAAACTGGATGTGCGCTGCTGGGTCGCCGGGTGAAGATGAAAAGCTCTACCGCACTGTAGAAGCGGTGGGTATGGATCTATGCCCCAAATTAGGTATTACCGTGCCTGTGGGTAAAGACAGTATGTCTATGCGCACGGCATGGCAGGAGCGAGATCAAGACAAGTCAGTCACTGCGCCTTTATCACTGGTGATCACTGGTTTCTCACCAGTCATTGATGTGCGCAAAACACTCACCCCTCTGTTGCATGATCTTCCCGAGGATACTCAATTAATACTATTGGATTTAGGCGCGGGTGCTAACCGTTTAGGTGGTTCAATACTAGCGCAGGTATATTCTCAAATGGGCAGTGTAGCGCCGGATGTGGATGATGCTGATGCTTTAAAAGCCTTCTTTAATACTGTACAAAGCTTGATCGAAAGCGATTGCTTATTGGCTTATCACGATCGTTCAGACGGGGGGTTGTTTACCACACTTGCAGAAATGGCATTTGCCGGCCATACCGGTGTCTCGATAGATATTGGCGCCCTAGATAAGGATGCAATGGCGGTACTGTTTAATGAAGAGCTGGGCGCAGTTATTCAGGTTAAGGCCGATCAGGCCGCCGAGATCATACAGCAGTTTGCCCAAGTAAATATTAATGCCTATGCCTTAGGTACGGTTAATCGTGCGGATAGCATTGATATTAGCGCCAATGGCGATCTGCTGTTTTCAAAGCCGCGAACAGAATTACAGGAACACTGGAGTCGTACCTCCTATCAAATTGCTGCTCGCAGGGATAATGCAGATTGTGTGAAAGAAGAATTTGATCGTATTGCTAACCCTGACCCGGGGTTATCGGCAAAGCTTAGCTACGACCCTTCGGAAGATATCTCTGCTCCTTATATTAAAAAGGGCGTAAAACCTAAGATGGCTATCCTGCGCGAGCAGGGTGTAAACAGTCATTTAGAAATGGCAGCTGCATTTGATCGTGCCGGCTTTAGTGCGGTTGATGTACATATGAGTGATTTACTGGCAGAGCGTCAGCCATTGCAAGACTTCTCAGGCTTGGTGGCCTGTGGAGGTTTTTCTTATGGTGATGTTTTGGGTGCGGGTGAGGGTTGGGCCAAGACCGTATTATTTAATAATCAATTGCGCGATCAATTTGAGCAATTCTTCCATCGCCCAGAAACTTTTAGCCTGGGTATTTGTAACGGTTGTCAGATGCTGTCTAATCTAAAAACACTGATACCAGGCGCTGAGTTATGGCCGCGGTTTGTACGCAACCTTTCTGAGCAGTTTGAAGCGCGCTATTCATTGGTTAGAGTGGAAGAATCCCCGTCAATTCTTATGCAGGGTATGGCGGGGTCCTATATGCCGATTGCCGTATCCCATGGTGAGGGGCGCGCAGAATTTGCTAATCCACAAGCTTTAAATAGCTTGCAGCAAACCAATCAAATAGCACTACGTTATTTGGAAAATGACTTGCAGGTAGCCTCTAAGTACCCGGCAAACCCCAATGGTTCGCCTGATGGTATTACCGGTGTTACCTCCAGTGATGGTCGTGCCACCTTGATGATGCCTCATCCGGAGCGCGTATTCCGCACTGTGCTAAACTCATGGCACCCTGATGATTGGGGTGAAGATAGTGGTTGGATGCGACTATTTAGAAATGCACGCGTATTTGTCGACTAAACTAAGAGGTAGGTTATGAATAAACTTCCCAACGAACCAGAATTAGTTAAAAAAGCACTGCAAGTGGGCGCTGTTTATGCGCAAAAGCGGGCTTACGGTAAAATTGAATCCCATGATTCGGTTAAGCTTAAAGTGGAATTTGTCTACAAGGTATTGGTTGAAGATAAGCTAATACAACCCCTAGCTAAAGATCAGATTAGCGACCCCAATATGCGCCACAAGTTGGCTCTGTGGATTTCTAGACAGTTGCCAGCGGATCATCCGTTATTAAAAGATGGTTAGTTTGGTCGGATAGGGGTTTAACCTTGCATGTAATCTATTTAAAGGGAATTAAATATGAAAAGACCTATATTTGAAATCTATGCATCTCTGGTCTGCTTTGTCACTATAGTCTGCTGTTCGGTCTGGTTGGGTATGGGCTTATACAGCTTGGCTGGGGTTTTAAAGCCTAAAATAACACTTGATTCTTGGCGTTATCAAAGACATCAATCCAATCGGCAATTTCAGCAACCAGCGCTTGGAGAGCCCATATTTTTAGGGCCACCCAGTGCAGTGGAAGCCTATAAACCAGAGCCAATTGAGAATTTATCCGATAAGGAAATTACCGAACAAAGGCTTGCGAGCTATCAGTTGGAGTTGCAGTCTGAGGTTAGAAAAAATCAGCAGAAATTAATTAAATCACTTATCGCAGTGTTTATTTGTTTGCCGTTATATTTTCTTCACTGGCGTTTTTTAAGGCTCAAGTAGCTTTTATTTTTCTATTCTATCGGTCTATTGCATGTTACCCTTGCCGCCGAGTTGGCCAGGCAATCGCTGTAGTAAGGTCTCTTTTTTTCGCTTGCGTTAAAAAGGGTGTATGGCAGAGGAAAGTCCGGGCTCCATAGGGTAGAGTGCCAGGTAACACCTGGGGGGCGAGAGCCTACGGAAAGTGCAGCAGAGAGTAGACCGCCGATGGCTTCTTCGGAAGCACAGGTAAGGCTGAAAGGGTGCGGTAAGAGCGCACCGCGGTGCTGGTAACAGTAGCGGCATGGTAAACCCCACTCGGAGCAAGACCAAATAGGTTCCCATTAGGCGTGACCCGCGTTGGGAACGGGTAGGTTGCTTGAGGTAAGCGGTGACGCTTATCCCAGATGAATGATTGTCCTCGACAGAACCCGGCTTATCGGCCAACTCACCTTAACTCTTTGCATGCATGATCTTTTACTCTTCGCGGCATTAAAATTCGTATTCGTCTGGTCAGAATGAAACGCAATCATTTTTTATTCTATTTTTAATATATAAAATTATTTTTTATTCTAAAATATTATTAAAAATACCAATACCTAGAAGTTACTTTAAGTTGTAGCTTTAGCTAGCTGTTTTATATTTGTTAATTTTTACCCTCCATAGTCATGCCGGTGAACCCTAGTGGAACTAGCTGATTTTATTACTTTTTTCCTTCCTATTCGCCTTGACATTGGGATCTGTGGGTCATAATCTGCAATTGTGGGTAAAAGTGGCAAAAAGTGTACTTTTATACGGTTAAAGTGGAGCTAAAGGGTTAAAAATGTTTAGGGGCAGTGATCCAATTAACATGGATGCAAAAGGGCGGATGGCTATTCCGACCCGCTATCGCGCGCTACTTGAAGAAGTTTGCGGTAGCGAGCTAGTGATCACGATTGATATGAAATCTCCCTGTTTAACGCTATCGCCGCTACCCGAGTGGAAAAATTTCGAAGAAAAAGTCGCAGCTCTTCCAGCGATGGATGATCTTGGTGAGATGCTCAGTCGATTTGTTGTCGGTCAGGCTAAAGATCTTCAGGTTGATGGCAGTGGTCGCATTTTGATACCGACTGAATTGCGCGGCTATGCTGCTCTGGATAAGAAGCTAGTGCTTGTGGGGCGAACCCAGCGTTTAGAGATATGGTCTGAGGCCAAATGGAATGCCGAAAGAGAGAAGTCGCAAGAAAATTATCGCGCTATGTTACTAGATAAGGAGAGCATGTCTGATGCCCTTAAGAATCTATCATGGTAGTTGCTGTTACTTCATTGGAGGAGGCTGTGACTGAGCATTCGACGGTCCTTCTGCATGAGGCTATCGATGCCTTGGTTGTTGACCCCGATGGCTTATATGTAGATGGCACCTTCGGTCGCGGTGGACATACCGCTGAACTGTTGTCTCGACTGTCGGTCAAAGGTTCAGTGATTGCAATTGATAAAGACTTAGACGCTATTGCATCGGGAAGTGCGCGCTTTGCGGATGATGATCGATTGTCTCTTGTACATGGCACCTTTGCCGATCTTACCAGCATTGTTGAGCAAGCAGGTATGCAGGGTAATGTGTCTGGTGTGCTGTTGGATTTGGGCGTGTCATCGCCGCAGTTAGATCAGGCCGATCGCGGCTTTAGTTTTATGCGAGATGGTCCTCTAGATATGCGTATGGATACCAGTAAAGGCCAATCGGCAGCAGAGTGGATCGCCAGTGCTGATGAGCAAGAAATAGCCAAGGTAATTAAAGAATTCGGTGAGGAACGATTTGCGCGACGTATGGCGGCAGCGATTGTTCGCGAGCGAACTGAGAGCCCGATAGAGCGCACAGTTCAATTGGCAAAGATTTTAGCTGAAGCCCATCCAGCCTGGGAGCGCGGCAAGCATCCGGCAACAAAAGCATTTCAGGCTATTAGGATTTTTATTAATCGCGAACTAGCTGACCTGGAAGAGTTGCTAGAACAGGTGATTGATAGTTTGGCGATTGGTGGTCATTTGGTGGTGATTAGTTTCCATTCGCTCGAGGATAGAAGGGTTAAACGTTTTATTCGCGATCAGCATCGTGGTATTAAGCTGCCAAAGAATCTACCAATTCCCGATGTCGATCGCGGTGTGCGCTTAATCAAGGTGGGTAAAGCGATTAAGCCGTCGGCAATTGAGGTTGAAAATAATGTCAGGGCTCGCAGTGCGGTTATGCGAATTGCTGAGCGAGTGGCCTAGGCGATATGAGTGGCGCTTATTGGTTGAAAATTGCATTGTTGTGGATAGCGGTTGTTGCCAGTGCATTGGCCGTGACCCATTACAGTCATGTGTCGCGACAGACCTATGGTCATTTGACAGCTATGCAGAGAGAAGCTAATCAGCTGCAGGTCGAATATGGCAGATATTTGCTTGAGCAAAGTGCCGTTGGTTCATTTCAGCGAGTAGAAACAGCAGCGACAGATGGGTTGCAGATGCATACCCCTGAAGCTGATGAAATAGTGATGATCAAGCAGTAGCTAATAATAATTTGTGGGCAAAAACGCCCAGCATGTAACTAAAGGTAAAAACGTGTCCAAGCAACAGGCGCAAAAGTTAATACCCCGATGGCGTTACTTTTTAGTGATGTCGGGGTTATTCGCTCTGCCGATTTTGTTGATTGCACAGGTTGCCCAGTTGCAGATAATGCCAGATGAAGAGTTTGGTGTTGATTTCTTGCAAAACCAAGGTGACGCTCGCTCAATTCGCAAGGAAGCTATTCCCGCCTACAGAGGCCTGATTACTGATCGCAACGGTGAGCCATTAGCGGTAAGTACACCGGTTACATCTTTGGTTGCAAACCCTAAGCACCTTCAAAATCTAGCCAATGAAGACGATATAAAAGATTTGGCTAATGCGCTTGGTGTGGGTTACTCGCAACTTAGCGCTCGATTGAAAAGATATCGCAATAAATCGTTTATGTATTTGGCCAGACAGTTGCCAGCAAATGAAGCTCAGCGTGTTTTGGATCTAGGTATTGTGGGTATCGAAGGTCTTCAAGAGTTTAAGCGTTTTTATCCGGCTGGCGAGGTGACTGCTCAGTTGGTTGGATTTACCGATATTGACGATAACGGTCAAGAAGGTATGGAACTCGCTTACAATGAAGGACTTACCGGTGAGCCGGGCTCAAAAAAAGTAATTAAAGACCTGACCGGTCGCATTATTAAAGATATTTCCCTGATTAAGCCAGCTCATGCGGGAAGGGATTTGCGACTCAGTATCGATTTGCGTGTTCAGTATGCCGCCTACAGAGCCTTAAAATCAGCAGTGCAAAAACACAATGCAAAATCGGGATCTGTGGTGGTTTTAGATGTCGAAACCGGTGAAGTATTAGCCATGGCTAATCAGCCATCATTTAATCCCAATGATCGTTCAAAGTTAAGACCAGATTCGGTTAGAAACCGGGCAATGACCGATATGATGGAGCCCGGTTCTACCGTTAAGCCATTTGCTATTTTGGCGGCCCTTGAGAGCGGAAAATTCCAATCAAATACCACTATTGATACACACCCTGGTTACCTCAAGGTAGATTACAAGGTTTTTGAAGATGAAAATAATTATGGTCTATTAGATCTGTCTGGAATTATCGCTAAGTCGAGCAATGTGGGCACCTCAAAAATAGCTTTGCAACTTAACCCCAACGAAACTAGAGAGCTATTTCAGCGGGTTGGTTTTGGTGAAAATCTCGGCAGTGGCTTCCCTGGTGAGACTAGCGGCGTTTTACCTGCGCATCGGCGTTGGGATGCCGTAACTCAGGCTAACTTTGCATTTGGCTATGGGTTGAGTGCTTCGTCGCTGCAGTTGGCACGTGCCTATGCGGTTCTGGCAAATAATGGTGTGCGCAAAGAGATCTCACTGGTTGCTGTTGATGAGGAGCCAGAGGGTAGCAGAATTATCGATGCGACATTAACCGATGAGTTGCGTTATATGCTTCAAGCCGCTACAGGCTCTAAAGGGACAGGTAAGCGCGCTAATATTAAGGGCTATACCGTTGGTGGTAAGACTGGCACTCTCCATAAAACTAACAGTGCAGGGGGTTACCATGAAAGCCTTTATATGTCTGCATTTGCCGGCTTTGCCCCTATTGATCAGCCGCGCTTAGTGACGGTGGTAGTGATTGATGAACCCTCTGTAGGAGGTTACTTTGGCGGTGTTGTTGCGGCGCCGGTATTTTCTGAAGTGACTGGTGCGGCCTTGCGCTTGATGCAAGTGGTTCCCGATCAAATGAAAACAAATGGGTCGTTGGTGGAAAGACCTGAATCTAGTTTGCGAGGAGAGTCATGATGAGCCTTGCAAAAAAATGTTATGTGCCGCTTTCAGATCTATTAACCGGTTTGACCTATGGTAATGAATTGCCTGAGGTTGATGTCAGCGGCGTGACTATTGATAGTCGCGCAGTGACTGCAGGTGACTGTTTTATTGCTCTAAAAGGCACTGTGACCGATGGGGCTCATTATATTAAGCAGTCAATTTCCGCTGGCGCAGTGGTGGTTTTGGTTGACGAGACTTCTGAGGTAAAAATCGACCGGTCCGATAGTGCAGTGCCTGTGGTATCGATTAAAAATTTAACGCAATCAGCGTCAATCATTGCCGGTCGTTTCTATAGCGACCCATCGCACGGATTAAATATAGCAGCATTTACCGGAACCAATGGCAAAACTACCTGTTCGCATCTCTATGCACAGTTAATGGCATCGGTTTCTATCGCTGGTGATACTGTTAAATCTGGTTATATCGGCACTACCGGTTATGCCATGGCTGAGCCTGAGTCTAATAATAAGGTAAATAATGCCTTTACAGACAAGCGCAGTGGTCATCAATTAACCACACCGGATGCAGTTGCTGCTCAGCGTATTTTGGCAGAGTTAGCCAATAGTGGTTCTCGATATATTGCTTTGGAAGCTTCATCCCATAGCTTGGTTCAGCATCGTCTTCAGGCGGTGCAGATCGATACTGCCGTATTTACTAATTTAAGCCGCGATCATTTGGATTACCACCAAAGCATGGAAAACTATGCTGCGGCCAAGGCTAGTCTGTTTGAATTGCCCTCTGTGAAAACTGCGGTAATTAATATGGATGACGCAGTGGGCGAGCAGATAATCACTGGTTTGCGCGCTGATATTAGACTGCTAACGTACAGCTTGAAAAATCAAGCGGCAGATATTTACTGTACAGACATTACTTATTCAGCCTCAGGAAGTAGCGCTACCCTTAAAACTCCATGGGGTTCTGGCAAGCTTAAATCTTCTCTGCTGGGAGAATTTAATGTGAGTAATTTACTGGCTGTTATTGCCACTGCCTGCGCTCAGGGTGCGGTTTTGGAGGATTGTTTACAGGTGGTTGCAACATTGCAAGCGGTTGCTGGCCGAATGCAGTTGATGTCTTCAACCTTACAACCACAGGTGATTGTTGATTATGCTCATACTCCTGATGCATTAGAAAAAGCACTTTGTGCTCTAAAGCCTTATTGCGGGGGCAACCTTTGGGTGCTGTTTGGCTGTGGTGGCAATCGCGATATTGGCAAGCGCAAAGAAATGGGTAAGGTCGCTAGTCAATATGCCGATAAGGTTGTTATTACCAATGATAACCCACGATTTGAAGCGCCAGAAAAGATTGCTCAGCAGATCCTTGAAGGTATTAGTGGCGATATTGAGGTCGAGATCGAATTAGACCGCAGACGTGCCATTGCGACGAGCATTATTCAGGCTGAAAAACAGGATATAGTCCTAATTGCAGGTAAGGGTCATGAAAATTATCAAATTATAGAAAACAACTCTATTGCATTTAGTGATCAGGAAGAAGCGCGAGCGGCATTAGAGACTGCTCAGTTGAGTGGTTCCGCATCTATCGAAGGAGGGATTGTATGATCTCTGAATTTCGATTAACTGATGCGGCATTAGCCTTTGGTGGCACCTTGCTCAATCCAGACTGTGACTTTAGTCAGGTTTCTATCGATAGCCGTAACCTCGCCGATGGTGATTTATTTGTGGCGATTAAGGGCGAGCGTTTTGATGGGCATGCATTCTTAAGTGATATAGCGCTAAAAGCTTCAGGTTTGGTGGTAAGTAACCCAGATAAGAATTTACCTGTTACCCAGTGGGTGGTTGAAGATACCACCAAGGCATTGGGGCAGTTAGCGCAAATGAATCGGGATAGATTTGAGGGTCAGCTGATTGCTGTTACCGGCAGTAGTGGTAAAACCTCTGTTAAAGAGATGATTGCAGCTATCCATGCTCAAAGCGTTAAAGTTCATGCGACAAATGGCAATCTAAACAATCATATCGGCGTTCCATTAACGCTGTTATCTATGGATGCCGATGCGGATATTGCTGTAATAGAGATGGGTGCTAGTGGCGTGGGTGAAATTGCCTATCTGTGCACAATTGCTAAACCTGATATTACATTGGTTAATAATATTCAGCACGCTCATATTGAGGGTTTTGGCTCGATTGAGGGCGTGGCTTCGGCAAAAGCGGAAATCTACAGTGGATTGGATGCCAATGGCACAGCAGTTGTAAATCTGGATCTATCCTGGTCGCAACAATGGCTTAAATCACTAACGAAACACCATTGCCTTACCTTTTCTACTGAGCATAAAGATGCAGATATCTATGCGGACAATATTGAGTCCCTAGTGGGAGGCTGTTATAGGTTTGAATTGTGTTCAGGTGGGAAGAAGCTGTCACTTGATTTACCGATGCCGGGACTACATTCAGTTAAAAATGCCGTTGCTGCCGCCGCCTGTGCTGTTGCATCTGGCATTGGATTAGAGCAAATCGCTCGAGGTTTATCTGCGGTTAAGCCGGTATCTGGCCGTCTTAATTCTTATCAGTTAGATGAAGATATAACGCTGATTGATGATACCTACAACGCTAACCCCGATTCATTTAAAGCCGCTATTGATGTGCTGAGTTTAAGAGAAGGTCGCAGGGTTTTAGTCATGGGCGATATGGCTGAATTAGGTGAAGAGGCGATGCAAATGCATGAAGAAATTGGTCGCTATGCACAAGAAAAAGGTATTGATACCTTGTATTCAGTGGGTCTATTAAGTGCGGTTGCCGCTAACCAGTTCGGCGGAACTCATTATCAGGATAAAAACCAATTAATCACTGCAATAGCTGATCTTTTGGCTAAAAAAACAAAAACAACTATTTTAATTAAGGGCTCTCGAAGCTCAGGCATGGATGAAGTGGTGAAAACCCTTTCCAATAAGGAGATTAGCTAATGTTATTGTGGCTTGCAGAATATTTAAGTGAATTTTATGCGCCGTTTACGGTATTTAAATACCTAACACTAAGAGGCATCCTTGCAGTACTAACGGCCTTATTAATTAGTTTAGTTGCGGGTCCAAAAGTGATTCGTCTGCTTAATCGTCTACAAATGGGTCAGGCAATCCGTACAGATGGGCCAAAAACTCATCTTGAAAAAGCCGGTACGCCGACCATGGGTGGCTCTTTAATTATTTTATCAATTTTTGTTAGTAGCCTACTGTGGTCTGATTTAGGTAACCGCTATGTTTGGGTGGTAATGATCGTGACACTGCTATTTGGTCTTATTGGTTGGGTTGACGATTATCGCAAGGTGGTAGAAAAAAACCCGCGCGGCTTACCTGGGCGTTGGAAGTATTTTTGGCAGTCAGTGGTGGGTCTAGGTGCGGCTTTGTTTTTATACAATACAGTCCAGAGCCCTGCTGATTTGGAATTGATTGTTCCATTCTTTAAAGATGTGGCCATTTATATGGGGCCATTTTTTATTGTACTGACTTACTTCGTTATTGTGGGAACCAGTAATGCGGTAAATCTTACTGATGGTTTAGATGGGTTAGCTATTTTACCCACCGTATTAGTCGCCGGCGCTCTGGGTATTTTTGCCTATTTAACCGGTCATTTTCAATTTGCTAGCTACTTACATATCCCTTATATCGCCGGTGCTGGCGAACTTCTAATATTCACTGCAGCAATCTGCGGTGCAGGGCTTGGTTTCCTTTGGTTTAACACCTATCCCGCGATGGTGTTTATGGGCGATGTTGGTTCTTTAGCCCTTGGGGCAGCCCTGGGTGTGATAGCGGTGATTGTGCGTCAAGAAATTGTATTGATCATTATGGGTGGTGTTTTTGTGATGGAAACACTGTCAGTAATTTTACAGGTCGGTTCCTACAAGATGACCGGTAAGCGCATTTTTAGAATGGCGCCATTACACCATCATTATGAATTAAAAGGATGGCCAGAGCCGCGCGTTATTGTGCGTTTCTGGATAATTACAGTCATGCTAGTCCTATTGGGTCTAGCAACATTGAAGCTACGTTAGGATCGATGATTTGATGCCGGATATTATTGTTACTAATCGCAAAATCGCTATCCTAGGTATGGGCGCTACAGGTGTATCTGTAGCATCCTTTCTTGCCTCACAGGATATGTCATTTGATTTTATCGATAGTCGCAATGAGCCGCCTAATAGAAGATTAGTTGAAGCAGATTACCCTGAAGCTGATATAGCTCTTGGGGATTTTGATGCAGAATTTTTATGTCGCTATGATCGCCTAATTGTAAGCCCCGGAATTTCCCTAGCTGAACCAGCACTGGTTAAGGCTAAAAAGCAGGGTGTTGAATTATTGGGTGATCTCGAGTTATTTCTCGAACAGGCGCAGGCACCAGTTGTTGTGATTTCAGGCTCAAATGGTAAAAGCACTGTTACTGCTTTGCTGGGTAAGATGGCGCAAGATAGTGGTTTAAGCGTGGGGATCGGCGGTAATTTAGGCACGCCAATGTTAGATCTTTTGGATGATGCCCATAAACTGTATGTTATTGAGGTATCAAGTTTCCAGCTAGAGCTGCTAAATGACTCTCGCGGTGCTATTTCGGGGTTATTAAATATTAGCCCTGATCATCTCGATCGCTATAAAAACCTGCAGCAATACCATACGGCCAAACATCGTATTTTTCGCGGGGCTAGCAAAGTGGTTGTCAATCGTGAGGATGTTTTAACTCGCCCGCTTATCTCAACCCAAATCCCTATGATTAGTTTTGGTTTAAATCAACCAGATCTTGGCAGCTTTGGCATTTTAGAAGGCGTGAAGGATGGTTATTTATCCTATGGTATTGAGCGCCTAATGCGGGTCAATCAGGTAGCGTTAAAAGGCACCCATAATCTTGCTAATGTGCTTGCCGCATTAGCCTTGGGTCAAGCGGTCGATCTGCCGATGCAAAGTATGCTCGATACTTTGAAAACGTTTAAGGGCTTACCTCATCGATGTCAGTCTATCGCACACATTAATTCAGTAAACTTTGTCAATGATTCTAAGGCAACTAATGTTGGTGCAACAGTTGCGGCAATTAAAGGGTTTGGTGATAAGGCGAATAAAAATATTATTTTAATTGCCGGTGGCCAAGCTAAGGGTCAAGAGTTTAAAGCTCTAGCTTCGGAAATTTCTGACTATGTGAAATTAACCGTATTAATGGGGCAAGATGGCAAGCAGCTCGCTTCAGCTATTGGTGATAGCTGTGAAATTCAGTATTCAGATTCTCTTGATGAAGCGGTTGTTCAAGCTAACCAAGTAGCTGTATCAGGTGATACGGTTCTATTGTCACCAGCCTGTGCTAGCTTTGATATGTTTGATGGATTTGAGCATCGTGGCAAATGCTTTGAAGCCGCTGTAAGCGCACTTGATAGCGCGCGGGGGTCAGTTCAATGAGTCAAACCATCCCAATGAAAAATATGGCGCAAAGAAATGATAGTTGGTACTTCGATACCAAACTATTAATTCCAGCTTTAGCCCTATTATCCATTGGTTTGGTTATGGTGGCCTCGGCATCATTTAGTTATGCCGACCACAGATTTGATGATCAGTTTTATTTTGTAAAACGTCATTTTGCTTATCTTATTATCAGCCTTGGTGCTATTGCTGTTGGTTTTTATGTCTCTCCCTCCAACTGGGCTAAATACAGCTTAGTATGGATGCTATTATCAGTTTTGTTATTGGTTGCCGTACTAGTGCCGGGCGTTGGTCTAAACCTAAATGGCAGTCGTCGCTGGCTCGGTGTTGGTGGCTTTACATTACAGGTCTCTGAGTTGGTAAAGGTAGCAACCGTGGTATTTTTAGCCGCTCAGCTTGAAAAATACCGAGATACGCTGAGCGATAGCTGGCCTCAGTTTGGCAAGTTAATGGCGGTAATTATTCTATTGTCCGTTCTTCTTATACTCGAGCCAGATTTTGGTTCTGTGGCTGTATTAGGTTGTACCTTTATGGCGCTGTTATTCTTGGGCGGCTCACATATTCGTCAATTTTTATCGGTACTGGTATTAGCTGGGTTATCGTTTTGGGTGATGGCTACTGCGGCGCCTTATCGCATGGCTCGTTTGACGGCATATCTGGATCCCTGGTCGGATCAATTTAATTCTGGCTACCAGCTAACCCAGTCATTAATCGCTTTTGGTCGCGGTGAATTATTTGGTGTTGGCTTGGGTCAGTCAGTACAAAAAATGCTGTATTTGCCCGATGCTCATACTGACTTTGTATTTGCAATTTATGCCGAAGAATTTGGTTTTATCGGCGTGGTTTGTCTGGTTGCGCTTTATTGCTTTTTTGTAATTCGCATTTTACAACTGGGTAAAAAAGCAATTAGTAAACAAAATTGGTATGCCGCCTATGTGTTAATTGGCTTTGGCTTGATTCTGAGTGGACAGGCATTTATTAATCTAGGAGTTAACGCTGGGTTGTTGCCAACCAAAGGGCTAACACTACCGTTTATAAGTTATGGCGGCAGTAGTTTGATTGTCTGCTGTGCCATGTTGGGCATGATGATGCGCCTGAGTCATGAATTACAGCGAAGCAAAACAGTATCGGGGAGGTCTGGTTATGCAAAATAACACAGCTTCTCTGAATAGGTTGCGCGTGATGATAATGGCAGGTGGAACTGGCGGCCATGTATTCCCCGCGCTCGCCGTTGCAGAAAAGTTTAAGCATCAACAGGTGTCAGTTGCATGGTTGGGTACTCGCAAAGGAATAGAATCTGAATTGATTCCTCAGCAGGGTATTGAATTACATTTTCTTAATGTAGAGGGCCTTCGCGGTCGCGGCCTATTGGCACTTATTAGAGCGCCATTTAAATTACTAGCATCAATCATTCAGGCTTGTGCTGCGCTTACTCAATTTAAGCCATCAGTGGTATTGGGGATGGGAGGCTTTGTTTCTGGGCCCGGTGCTATAGCGGCTAAATTAAAAGGTGTTCCGCTAGTTATCCACGAACAAAATTCTGTGGCGGGAACGACCAATAAGTTATCGGCAAATATGGCTACTCGAGTGATGCAGGGTTTCCCTAATACCTTTAAGCAAGGTGAACACTGTGGCAACCCAGTTCGCGCTGAGATAGCTGCTATAAAATCGCCGGCTGAGCGCTTTAGCGATCGGCAGGGGCCAATGAAATTACTTGTATTGGGTGGTAGTCGGGGTGCATTGGCCATCAATCAGTTAATACCTGAAATGCTAGCCAAAATAGAGCCACAGCAAAGACCGCAGATTATTCATCAAGTAGGCGCTCAACATGTGCAAACAACGCAAGCGCTATACCAAACTCAGGGGCTTGATATTAACGCGGAGAGCATTCAGGTAGTGCCCTTTATCGACAGTATGGAAGAGGCCTACCAATGGGCTGATTTTGCTATCTGTCGTTCTGGCGCTTTAACCGTTGCTGAATTGACAGCAGTGGGTTTAGGCGCGCTACTTATTCCATTTCCCTATGCAATTGATGATCACCAAACCACCAATGGCGAGTGGCTAGTTAATTCAGGAGCGGCATTAATGATTCAGCAGCGAGACATAAGTCCGCAGGGTGTGGCCGATCAAATTATGACGCTTAGCAATAATCCAGATACCCGTTTAAATATGGCAAATAAGGCAAGATCACTGGCAAAAAATGGTGCTGCCGAGCGTGTTGCCAAAGTATGTTTGGAGGTGGCAAATGGATAGTTTGAATTTTCAGCCGCCTGAAATGCGCCGCATTAGCCGTATCCATTTTGTTGGTATTGGCGGTAGTGGTATGAGCGGTATTGCTGAGGTTTTATTAAATCAGGGTTATCAAATATCGGGTTCAGATATTGGTGTAGGCCCAACTATTAGGCGTCTTAAAGCCGCTGGTATGGAAATTTTTAAAGGCCATGCTAGACGTAATATTGAAGGTGCTGATGTGGTAGTTAAATCCTCCGCAGTGACCCTAGAAAATCCCGAAATTGCCGCTGCCTATGAGCTGGGTGTGCCCGTCGTTAGACGAGCGGAAATGCTGGCGGAGTTGATGCGCTATCGCCATGGTGTAGCTGTTGCTGGCACTCATGGAAAAACCACAACAACAAGTTTAATTGCCGCGGTTTTTGCCGAGGCTAAATTGGACCCGACATTTATTGTTGGCGGTCGAGTTAACAGTACCGGTACCAATGCCAAATTAGGTGCCAGTCGCTACATTATTGCCGAGGCTGATGAAAGCGATGCTTCCTTCTTGCATCTTCAGCCAATGGTCTCCGTGGTTACCAATATTGAGCCAGATCATATGGAAACCTATGGTTTTGATTTTGATCAGTTAAAAACTACCTATATCGAATTTTTACACAATCTACCGTTTTATGGTTTAGCGGTGGTTTGTATTGATGATCCAGTTATACAAGAGCTGCTAACCAATATAGGTCGCCCGACACTGACCTATGGCTTTAGTGAAAATGCAGCCTATCGCATCACCGATTTTTCAATGGTTGATGGGCGAGGTCAGTTTGTTATTGATCGTCCGGACAATCTTTCGACCCTGACCATAAGTATGAATATTCCTGGTCGACATAATGCCTTAAATGCAGCAGCTGCAGTTGCTGTGGCTAGCGATGATGGTGTTTCAGATCATGCGATTGTTACAGGGCTTGAAAAGTTTTGTGGTGTCAGTCGCCGCTTTGAAACCATTGGTGAATATTCGATTGAAAAAAATCAGACAAGCGGAATAGCGACATTGGTTGATGACTACGGCCATCACCCAACCGAATTAAAGGCCACGATTGATGCTGTTAGAGATGGCTGGCCACAAAAGAGGCTAGTGATGGTATTTCAGCCCCATCGCTATAGTCGCACTAGAGATCTATATGAGGATTTTGTCCAAGTTCTATCTGAGGTCGATCTATTAATTATGTTAGATGTCTATGCGGCAGGTGAAGAGCCTATTGTAGGCGCCAGCAGTAAAAACCTATGCAACAGCATACGTCAGCGCGGTGCTGTTGATCCTATTTATGCAGAGACTATGGAACAGGTTCCAAATCTTGTAGCGGGATTGGTGCAGGCGGATGATCTAGTTCTGACTCAGGGCGCAGGAAGCGTTTCAAAATTAGTCGCTATGTTAAAAGACAGCCAATTAAAACCTATTGAGGAGGAAAAATGACTTCTCAAATGACTAAGTTTGGCAAGGTTGGTGTGCTCTTTGGTGGTAATTCATCGGAGCGCGAGATTTCCCTTTTGACCGGTGCGGCGATTTTGCAAGCATTGCAAAATCAGGGTGTTAATACCGTAGCTATCGATCTAAAAGAACAGTCCCTCGAAGCTATTTCTGCGGCGAATATAGATCGTGCATTTGTTGCTCTGCATGGCCCCGGTGGTGAAGACGGAACCCTACAAGGTGCGCTTGAGTATCTCGGTATACCCTATACCGGCAGTGGTGTTATTGCATCAGCTCTAGCCATGGATAAATTGCGTTGCAAGCAGATATGGAAGGGTATCAACTTGCCAACTTCAGATTTCGTATCCCTAGATAAAGATACAGACTGGCAACAAGCTATCGACAGCCTAGGAGGTTGTTTAGTGGTTAAACCTGCCTGTGAGGGCTCTAGCGTGGGCATGAGTATTGCTGAATCAGCCGAGCAGTTAAAACAAGCGTGGCAGTTAGCCTACAAATACGACGCTAAGGTAATTGCTGAGCCGAGACTTATGGGTAAAGAATACACCGTTGCCATTCTCGGCGATCAGGCGCTGCCATCAATAAGAATTCAAGCCAATGCTACATTCTATGACTATGAAGCGAAGTATCTGTCCGATAAGACCGAATATTTTTGCCCATCAGGTTTAAGTGCTGAGCAAGAAGCTGAACTGGCCAAATTATGTCTTGATGCATTCAAAAGTATTGACGGAAAAGGCTGGGGTCGCGTTGATGTTATGACTGACCTAAAGGGCCGATTTTATGTTCTTGAGGTCAATACAGTGCCCGGAATGACTAGCCATAGTCTTGTGCCTATGGCAGGGAAAGCCGCAGGAATGGATTTTGAGTCACTGGTTGTGGCGATCTTAGAGGAGTCTATCCAATGAGTCGTTTAGAGCAATCAAATAACGCAAGATCTATGCAAGATAACCGCAGTGTTATCGATAAGGTGATGGATAACACCAGCAAAATAATTACCGTACTTGTATTTTGCAGTATTGCCTACGGTGCCAATTTAGCCATTCAGCATTTAGATAAGCCAATTACTAAGGTCAGTATACAAGGTGAATTTAAATACCTTGATCACCAAGAATTGGTTGAGTTGGTTAATAGCCAAATGCAAGGTGGCTTTATCACTATTGATCTCAAGGCGATGTCAAATGTGCTTCATCAGCATCCATGGGTAGCCGATGTAAGTGTTCAGCGCCAATGGCCAACTTTTTTAAAAATTAATGTGATTGAGGAAGTTCCTATTGCCCGCTGGGGAGATGACGCATTCTTAAACCGATTAGGCGATAAGTTAATAATTGAAGACAACAGTCATCTAGCTAACTTACCGCTAATGACTGCAGCATTTGGCAGCTCTTCTGAAGTGATGAAGCAGTATCAGCGCTTAGCAGACTTGTTACTTCCAACGGGATTAAAGCTATCTAAATTACAACTCGATCGCCTCGGAGCCTGGCAGCTAGAGACCAGTAATGGTATTCAAATTGTATTAGGACGCAACCAGGTTGGCGACAAAATAAGACGTCTTGTTGTGGTTTTGGAGTCAGAGCTCAATCACCAGTTAGCCAAGATAAAAACTATCGATTTGCGTTATCCAAATGGACTGGCTGTGGCTTGGAAAGGTCGAAAACCAGTAGCCACTATTAAAACAGATAGTCAATCAGACAAATTGGAGAAAGTAACTATTATCCGCGGGTAATAGCAAACTGTAGAGGAAAAAATGGCAAATACAAATGAACAAAACATGATCGTCGCATTAGATATAGGCACATCTAAGGTGGTTGCCATAGTAGGTGCGGTAAATGCCAGTGGTGAATTGGAGATTATCGGAACCGGTATGCATGCCTCCGGCGGTCTCAAGAAAGGTGTGGTGGTCAATATTGAGGCGACAGTAAATTCAATAGAGCGAGCCATTGAAGAGGCAGACTTGATGTCCGGTTGTTCGATTCACTCTGTGTATGCCGGTATTGCAGGCAGTCATATTCGCAGCCTTAATTCCCATGGCATCGTGGCTATCAGTGATCGTGAGGTACAGCCAGTGGATATTGATCGGGTGATCGATGCGGCACGAGCTGTAGCCATTCCTGCCGATCAAGAAATTCTTCATGTATTGCCGCAGGAATATATTATTGATGATCAAGAGGGCGTGCATAAGCCTATTGGTATGTCAGGCGTGCGCTTAGAGGCAAAAGTTCATCTAGTGACCTGTGCGGCTAATGCCTCTCAGAATATCAAAAAATGTATACGACGTTGTGGTCTTGAAGTAGACAATATTGCTCTAGAGCAACTTGCATCCAGTTATGCGGTTTTGACCGAGGATGAAAAGCAACTGGGAGTAGCTCTAGTCGATATAGGTGGAGGCACCTCCGATATTGCCATATTTACCGAGGGTGCTATTCGTCATACCGGTGTAATTCCAATCGCTGGTGATCAGGTAACTAACGATATCGCCATGGCGTTGCGAACGCCCACCGCTCAAGCCGAAGAACTAAAGATTAAATATGCCTGTGCACTGGCGAAATTGGCGCGTCCTGAAGAGACCGTCAAAGTCCCAAGTGTGGGCGAGCGCGCTGCTAGAGATATGTCGCGCCAACTTCTAGCTGAGGTTGTGGAGCCGCGATATGACGAGTTGTTTACCTTGGTTCAAGCTGAGCTAAGACGCAGTGGATTTGAAGAGTTAATCGCAGCGGGGATTGTATTAACCGGTGGTACCTCAAAAATGGAAGGCGTTTGTGAATTGGCCGAAGAAATATTCCATATGCCGGTTCGAATTGGAACGCCAACGGGTGTTAAAGGTTTAAAAGATATAGTTAATAACCCTATTTATTCGACTGGGGTTGGGCTTTTGCAGTTTGGTATGCAAGAGCAGGCAAGGCACGGTTTTAAGGAAGCAGTAAGGCAGGATGGAAGTAGCATGCTGGATAAAATTAAAAACTTTTTCCAGGCGGGAGTATAGGCTCAAAACTAGTAGTTTTGATGTAAATTTTTAGAGGCGCATAAAAAGGGGAAACCTATGTTTGAACTAGTAGATAGCATTCCAAAGAATGCAGAAATAAAAGTAATAGGCATTGGCGGTGGTGGTTGTAACGCCGTACGTCATATGATGGCTAGTAATATTGATGGCGTAGATTTTATCTGTGCTAATACGGATGCTCAGTCACTTAACGATATGTCAGAAGCCACTATTTTGCAGTTGGGTGGCAGTCTTACCAAAGGGCTAGGCGCTGGTGCTAACCCTGAAGTGGGTCGTCAGGCGGCAATCGAAGATAAAGACAGAATTGCTCAGGCCCTAGAGGGTGCTGATATGGTCTTTATTACCGCCGGTATGGGTGGCGGAACAGGGACTGGTGGTGCGCCAGTAGTGGCAGAAGTGGCCAAGCAGATGGGTATTCTTACAGTGGGTGTTGTGACTCGACCCTTTGGTTTTGAGGGGCGCAAGCGCATGGAACTAGCCAATCAAGGGATTGCTCAGCTTAAAGAGCGAGTAGATTCATTAATCATTGTACCCAATGAAAAGCTACTGCAAGTTTTGGGTAAAGATATGACAGTGCTCAACGCCTTTAAACAGGCCAATGATGTTCTTTATGGCGCTGTTCAAGGCATTACCGATCTTATCTTGCTGGATGGTCTTATCAATGTCGATTTCGCCGATGTCCGTACGGTAATGTCAGAGATGGGTATGGCGATGATGGGTACTGGCGAAGCCAGTGGTGAAGATCGTGCAATTATAGCGGCAGAGGCTGCGGTTAGATGTCCGCTACTAGAAGATATCAATCTTCACGGTGCTAAAGGTATTTTGGTAAATATCACTAGTGGTTACGACCAGACTTTGGGTGAATTTGAAGAAGTGGGTAATACGGTTCGCGAATTTGCCGACGAAGACGCTACCATTATTGTCGGTAGTGTATTTGATCCTAACCTTGAAGATCAGTTGCGTGTAACAGTAGTGGCAACAGGTCTGCGCTCACCTGCAGAGCAGTCGGGACCACGTGCTGTTATTGTCGACAACCAACCACCGCGTAAAGTAGGTGGAGATATTGATTATCGTCAATTGGATCGCCCAACTATAAATCGCAACCCTAGATCATCAGCAATGCATGGCGGCAGTGAAGCAACTGCCAGTCAATTAGATGCTCAGTTGGATTCACAGGCAGATTATCTCGATGTACCAACATTCTTGCGTAAGCAAGCAGATTAATTCCGCTAGCAACCTCCTACCACCGCGCCTCGGATTATATCCTTGGTGGTAGGAGGGCTTGTCTGTTAGAATACGCAGTCTGCATATAGCGAGCTGTGCTATTTATGGTTAAGCAACGAACATTAAAAAATGCCATACAAGCCACGGGTGTGGGTCTCCATACCGGTGAAAAAGTGTATATGACACTTCACCCGTCAGCACCAGATACTGGTGTTGTGTTTCGTCGTACCGATCTAGAACCTGTAGTAGAGATTTCCGCAAAAGCCAAAAATGTCGGTGACACCACGCTTTCAACAACATTGATAAAAGACGGTGTGCGTGTGTCTACTATTGAGCACCTTATGTCGGCACTGGCGGGGATGGGGATTGATAATGTCACTATCGATGTTTCAGCGGCAGAAATTCCAATAATGGATGGCAGTGCCGCACCCTTTGTTTTCCTATTGCAATCAGCAGGTATCCAAGAGCAGGATGCGCCGAAAAAATTTGTTCGAGTAAAGCGCCCAGTAACCGTAAAGCAAGATGGTAAAGAGGCGACTTTTAAGCCATTTGATGGCTTTAAAATTAACTTTGCTATCGATTTTGATCACCCTGTTTTTGAAAGCCAAACCCTCAATGCCAGTATTGATTTCTCCAGCACTTCATTTGTAAAAGAAGTGAGCAGAGCCAGAACCTTTGGCTTTATGCACGAATTTGAATATCTACGCGCCAAGGGATTAGCTCGAGGCGGTAGTTTAAATAATGCCATTGTGGTCGATGAGTCGCAGATTGTTAACGAAGACGGCCTTCGCTTTGAAGACGAATTTGTGAAACATAAGATTCTCGATGCAATCGGCGACCTATACCTAATGGGTAATAGTATTATTGGTGAGTTTGATGCTCATAAATCAGGTCATGGTCTCAACAATGCCTCCGTGCTCGCGCTTATTGCCGAAGAAGACGCATGGGAAATGGTAACCTTTGTTGATAACGCAGACAAAGCCCCAATATCCTATAATAGTTAATATGTGGTTATAAGCACTTAGGTCGACGAGGCAGCCAATTCCAGTGAAACTTATTCTTATCAGTAAACGCTCTGACAAAGTAAGAACATTTAGCTTAAATAGCTGGATGAGAATCCTTCTGTCGGCTGCAGTTATCGGTATTCCCGTTGCTGCGGGTGTGTTGCTGGGGTTAAAGCTCGCTGATGGACGTTGGCAATTACTGTTTGAAGATCATATTGCAGATATGCAACAAGAGTTGACATTAAGTCGACAAGAGTTGTTTGAAGATCGTCAAAGGGTTAACCAAACTCTTTCATTAATGACGGCAAAATTAGCTCAGATGCGAGCCAGCGTTGTCAGATTGGATGCGCTGGGTGAGCAGTTAACTGAGCTTTCAGAAATGGAAGCCGGCGAGTTTGATTTCTCGGCTACCCCAGGTCTTGGTGGCCCTGGCAACTATGGCCAACAGGCTTATCGCGGCACTGCTGACATGCAGTTAGACCTCAATTCATTGATGTTTAATATAGGGCAAACACTTTCCAAGCGAGAACTACAACTTAAATTACTTCGCTCTACTCTGTCAGATAAAAAATTAATTGATGATCGCAGGCTGGCAGGTCGACCCATTGCCTACGGTTGGCAATCTTCAGCCTATGGTATGCGCACCGATCCATTCACTGGCGAGCAACGCTGGCATGGCGGTGTCGATTTTGCCGGACGACTTGGGTCTGATGTTATTGCTGTAGCCTCGGGCGTTATTACTTGGTCTGGTGAAAAAAGCGGTTATGGCAAGATGGTTGAGATTAACCATAGCGATGGTTACGTTACAAGATATGCGCACAATCAAGACAATATCGCCAAACTTGGCACTGTAGTCAATAAGGGTGATGTTATAGCTACCATGGGCACTTCAGGAAGATCTACAGGCCCCCATGTACACTTTGAAGTATTCAAAAATGGTCGTGTTGTCGATCCGGCCTCTTATATTCGTCGAACTAGTCGCTAATCTCCTAAACTACAGATAATATAGCGTAGTGCGCAAATAACTGTGTACTGCAGGTTTTGGTATGTTTAGGTGAAAAATTAATGTTAAGCAAGTTAGCTAAAAGCATCTTTGGTAGTAGTAATGATCGTGAGCTTCGCAAAATGCGAAAAACCGTCGATCAAATCAATCGGTTAGAGTCTGGTTTACAGGATTTAACAGCGGCGCAGTTAAAAAATAAAACCACCGAATTCAAACAGCGTATCAATTTGGGTGAAAGCCTAGATGATATTCTGCCAGAAGCGTTTGCAACCGTAAGAGAAACAGCAAAACGCGTCCTTGAAATGCGTCACTTTGATGTGCAAATGATCGGCGGCATAGTGCTACATCAAGGCAAAATTACAGAGATGCGCACCGGTGAGGGTAAGACCCTTGTGGCAACCCTAGCGGCTTATCTAAATGCTCTAAGTGGTGGCAGTGTCCATGTTATCACCGTCAATGATTACCTTGCCAAGCGCGATGCTGAATGGATGGCCCCACTCTATATTGCACTGGATATGTCGATTGGTATTATTCAATCCTTTCAAGGACCTGATGTTCCGAGCTCCTTTGCTATAGATAGTGATTCTGCCAACGGCGAAGCAAGTCCCTGTAGCCGCAAAGAAGCCTATGCTGCAGATATTATCTATGGCACCAATAATGAATTTGGTTTTGATTATCTACGCGATAATATGGTTTTGTCGCTGGCGGAGAAGTCTCAGCGCGATTTATCGTTTGCAATTATTGATGAAGTCGACTCGATTCTAATCGATGAAGCCAGAACACCATTGATAATTTCTGGTGCGGCACAAGATAGTTCTGAACTATATAAGTCTATCAATAAACTGGTACTTAAGCTTGAGCCGCAAGAACAGCTTGAGGGCGATGATCAAGAGCAAGAAGCAGCGGGTGATTTTGTGTTGGATGAAAAGACTCGAGGTGTAGAGCTCACTGAGTCGGGCCATCAAAAAATCGAAGAAATCCTTATTAAGGCAGGGATGTTGCCCGAAAATGAAAATCTCTACCAAGCCACTAATTTGGGGTTATTACACCATGTGCATTCGGCATTAAGAGCACAGCATCTATTTCAAAAGGATGTTGAATATATAGTGCAAAATGGCGAAGCCGTTTTGGTTGATGAGCATACGGGTCGAACCATGCATGGCCGCAGGCTATCAGAGGGTCTTCACCAGGCAATTGAAGCCAAAGAAGGGTTAAATATTCAACAGGAGAGTCAAACTCTTGCCTCCACGACATTCCAAAATTATTTCCGGCTTTATCAAAAACTTTCCGGTATGACCGGAACCGCAGATACTGAAGCCTATGAATTTCAACAAATATATGGTCTACAAGTAACCGTTATCCCTACCAATGTTAAAGTGCAAAGAGTTGATCACAATGATCTGATATTTATTTCACAGCAAGAAAAATTTGAAGCAGTGATTGAGGACATTAAACAACTGGTTGAAAAAGGTGCGCCAGTCCTAGTTGGTACGGCATCGGTAGAAACCTCTGAAATTCTTTCTAGCCTTCTCGAGCAGGCAAACATTGAACACAGCGTCCTCAATGCTAAACAGCATGAGCGCGAAGCCAATATTATTGTTAATGCCGGTCGCCCCGGTGCAGTGACAATTGCCACCAATATGGCAGGTCGTGGAACAGATATCGTTCTCGGTGGTAATTTGGAAGCAGAGCTCAAAGAGCTAGCACAACAAGGTACGGATGATGCGGCCATTGCTGCAGTTAAAGAAGATTGGAAGCAACGTCATGCCAAAGTAATCGAAGCCGGTGGGTTGCATATTGTTGGAACCGAGCGCCATGAATCCCGTCGTATTGATAACCAATTGCGAGGTCGATCAGGTCGACAGGGCGATCCAGGTTGGTCGAGATTTTACCTGTCGTTAGAAGATCCACTGATGCGTTTATTCGCCTCAGATCGTGTCAAAAATATGATGCGCGCCATGGGTATGGAGCACGGTGAGTCCATCGAACACCGTATGGTAACCAATGCAATTGTCAAAGCTCAGCGCAAGGTTGAAGGGCGTAACTTTGATATTCGTAAACATCTTATTGAATATGATGATGTTGCCAATGATCAACGTCAGGTTATCTATCAGCAGCGCAATGACTTGCTGTCTGATGACGATATTAGCGATGTGATTGTCAATGTTCGAGAAGATGTTGTCGATAGTACGATTAGTGCTTTTATTCCGCCACAAAGTCTTGAAGAGCAGTGGGATATAGCCGGTCTTGAGAAAGCCCTAGTCACAGAATTTGCAACTAAATTACCCGTGCAAAAGTGGTTAGATGAAGATCAAAGATTTGACGAAGATCAGCTGCGACATAGGGTGATTGATTCGATTCAAAAGTCCTATGACGAGCGCTACGCACATGTTGGTGATGCAATGCGTGAGATCGAACGACAAATTATGTTACAACTTTTGGATACGCTGTGGAAAGATCATCTGACCAATATGGACCAGTTGCGCCAAGGCATTGGTTTGCGAGCCTATGCACAAAAAAATCCAAAGCAGGAATATAAGCGCGAGTCCTATGATCTTTTTGAACAGTTATTGGATAATATTAAGCACGAGACAATCAAGTATTTGAGTCATGTTGAAGTATCCTCTAAAGAAGATGTTGAGCGTATAGAACAAAAGCGCAGGCGGCAGGAAACTCAGCATCAATACCAACATGCCCAGGTTGCCGATATGGCTGGTGATGAAACAGATCAGCAGAATTCAGCAGAACCAAGCAAACCCGTGGTAAGATCAGCTCCCAAGGTAGGGCGAAATAGTCCTTGCCCCTGTGGGTCGGGTAAAAAATACAAACAATGTTGCGGTAAAATCTAACAATGGCGACAGGTAGCGATAAATTTCCAACTATGTATCCAGTCGAAGGCTTTCGACTGGGAACCACCTCTGCGGGGGTAAAAGTAGCCGATCGCAAAGATGTGGTACTTATGCAGATCGCTGAAGGCAGTACTACGGCAGCAGTATTCACCCAGAATAAATTTTGTGCTGCACCAGTAATCGTTGCCAAGCAGCATTTACAGCAAACAGCTCCTAGTTATTTGTTGGTTAATACCGGTAATGCCAATGCTGGCACTGGAGATCAAGGGATAGCTGATACACTTAGCTGTTGCCAAGCGGTTGCTGATGAAACTGGCGCAGAGATACATCAAGTGCTACCTTTTTCAACCGGTGTTATTGGTGAACCCTTGCCGGTTGATACCATCTGTAACGCTATTTCTTCGGCGAAAAAAAATCTCTCAGTTAATGGTTGGCAAGATGCGGCTGAGGGTATTTTAACCACTGATACTCGTTCTAAGGGCGCCTCAATACAATGTGATATTAATGGGTCACAGGTCACTATTACCGGAATCTGTAAAGGCTCTGGGATGATAAAGCCGAATATGGCCACTATGTTGGGTTTTGTGGCTACTGATGCGGCGATTGATGAAGAGCTATTGCATGCAGCCATAAGAAAAGCCAATGGTAAATCCTTTAATCGAATCACTGTTGATGGTGATACCTCTACCAATGATGCGGTGGTTTTGGTAGCGACTGGCGCCAGTGGTGTACAAATTGATGAGTCAAATTTTGAGCCATTTTTAGCGCAACTGACCAGTATTTTTACCGAACTTGCCCAATCGATTGTTCGCGATGGTGAGGGTGCCAATAAATTTGTCACGGTTAATGTTGAGGGTGCAGAAACAGTTCAAGAGGCACTTTCAGTTGCCTATGCGGTTGCAGAATCGCCCCTGGTTAAGACAGCGCTGACCGCTTCAGACCCTAACTGGGGACGAATTTTAGCTGCTGTTGGCCGCGCGGATGTTAGTGATTTAGATGTGTCTAAAATACAGATTCATCTGAATTCAGTGCTTATTGCTGAAAATGGTGGTAGAGCCTCAAGTTATACCGAGGCGCAGGGTCAGCAGGCTATGCAGGCGGAAGATATCGAAATAACCATTCAATTGAATCGCGGACAGGTTTGTGAAACATTATGGACCACCGATTTAAGTTATGAATATGTTCGAATTAATGCCGAATACCGAACCTAATCGCCGAAAAAATATCTCCGCTGATGCAGTGCATGTGGCAGTGGGGGTGATTTTCAACTTGCAACAGGATCAAATTCTAATTGCCAAGCGACCCGAACACCTTCATCAGGGTGGATTATGGGAATTTCCCGGTGGAAAAGTGAGCGCTGGTGAAAGTGTTGATCAGGCGTTAAAAAGAGAACTCTTTGAAGAACTGGGTATAACAGTGATTAGAGCACGGCCGCTTATGGTGGTTCAGCATGACTATTCAGATAAGCAGGTTTTCCTCGATATTTGGACCGTTACTCAATTTACAGGCAATGCGCAGGGTGCAGAGGGTCAGCAAATTAAATGGGTAGATTTTCCAGAGCTTTATAGGCCAGAAAGCCGGTATAAATTCCCGCAAGCCAATCAGGCTATATTAGATAAACTCAAATCTTTGCACAATTAAGCATCTTCACCCAGTTTCTCGGGATCCAAGCAGGGTTCACCTGCAATACTAAAGCGTTCGGTGGCCCAATCGCCAAAATCAATTTGTTTGCAACGGTCACTACAGAAGGGTCTAAAAGGAAAAGCGTCGGTCCATTCAACCTTGGTTTCACAGGTCGGACAGTTAACAATGGTCGGCTTATTCATTACAAAATCCTAAAATAGTTATTTTGATTGGGCTAAGGCTTCAAATTGACTATGAAAGTCTATAACTCTTTTTTCAATGCTATTCATAGCCAGCGAATTATCAAAAATAAAGTCTGCTAACTCGACTTTTTGTTCGCGACTCATTTGCGTGTCGATTATAGCCTGAATTTGCGATTTATTGACCCTATCTCTTTGGCTGGCTCGCGCTATTTGTTGTTCAGGCGACACATCGACCAGCAAAGAGGTGTTGATCATTTTGTACTGATTGGTTTCAAACAGCAGAGGCGATTCTAAAATCACATAAGGACTTGTGGTGGGCTGTTCAAGTTGTTGCGAAATCCACCCATTGATTAGAGGGTGAAGTAAACCCTCAAGCCAAGCTTTATGTTCAGGGTTATTAAAGATAATATCTCTTAGGGCTGATCGATTGAGTTGGCCATCAACTAATAATGTTTCACCTTTAAAGTGATCAATAATAGTCTTTAAAGTTTCAGATTCTGGTTCTACAACAGCACGAGAGGCCTGATCTGCATCTACAACTTTTACCCCCAACCGTTTAAAAACACTAGCAACAGTGCTTTTACCACTGCCAATGCCGCCGGTTAAGCCCACAAGATAGTTATTATTCATAATATATAATTGGCTCAGCTCAAATTAGAGGGATAGATAATTAAACAGATAACTAAGCTGATCCCCCCATTGCATAGCAACCCAACCCGCTAGGCAGAGGTAAGGTCCAAATGCGAAAGGACTGCGGCGATCATGGCCTAAAAAGATAATAGCAAAAAGCCCTATAATTGCGCCTAAAAACGAAGATAATAAAATAACTATAGGCACCATTTGCCAGCCGAGCCATGCGCCAATAGCGGCATTGACTTTAAAATCGCCATAGCCCATACCCTCCTTGCCGGTAATTAGTTTAAAAAGTTGCATCACTGACCACAGAGATAGGTAACCCAGTGCAGCACCAATAATTGCATCGGATGGGGCTGTCCACTGACCAAAAAAGCTTAGTATTAAACCCAACCATAAAAGTGGCAGTGTGATTTGATCAGGCAGAATTTGCTCGCGCATATCAATAGCCGCTAATGCAATAAGGCTATAGGTGAAGATAAGGCAAAATAGCCCCTTGTCTGATAAGCCATACGAAATCAGTATATAGGCGGTTAAAAACGCTGAGAGTAATTCAATCAGTGGGTACTGAATAGAAATTAAACTGCTGCAATGACTGCAGCGACCGCGCAAAAAGCAGTAACTTAAAACTGGAATATTGTGTATTGCCTTTAATTGAGTGCCGCAGTCAGGGCAGTGAGACCTCGGAGTTGATAGCGATAAGTTGTCCGCTTTATCCGGTGCCATGCCCAAAAATAGCTTTGCTTCATTGCTCCATGCTGAGCGCATAATTAGGGGTAGGCGATAAACCACTACATTGAGAAAACTGCCGATAATAGCGCCCAGTAACAGACCTATCATGGCCAGTAGCGTAGGCGATAAATATATATCCAGTGTCATCTATTATCCCTTATATTGTTTATTGTTGTTGCAACGCTGAGAAATAGTTCAGTGTTAATACACTGCTATATTAGACTATATGCCCAAGCTGAAACACTGGTAAATACATGGCGACTAACAAACCGCCAACCAGCAATCCCAAGCTAATCATCATAACAGGCTCGATCAGTGGAATTATAGTATCTAATACAAGTGCAATATCTCGCTCATAAATCTGTGAGGCTTTTTCCAGAATAGGGGCTAAAGATCCGGATTCCTCACCCACATCAACCATCTGTCTTAATGTTATCGGAAATACTGGCTGTTTTGCCAATGCCCTATGTAATGAGATACCTCCAATAACATCCTGTCTGACACAGTTTATAGCTTGTTTGATATAGAGATTATCCATAGCAGAAGCCGACGATTTCAATGCATCGGTAATAGGTACTCCAGCATTAATCGTAGTGGCTAGGATATGGGTAAACCTCCCCAATATGACTCTTAGCAAAATTTTTCCAACAAAAGGTAATTTAAGGATAGTTTTATGGGCGAATAGCGTTGCCTGTCTTGAGTGTTTGATAATTGCGAATAAGGTCATATATAGCAAAATAATACCGCCAAATATATAGGGCCAAATTTGATTGAAGGTTTCAGAAATACTGATAACAAGCTGAGTAAAATAAGGTAGGTCGGTATTAAATTCAGAATAGGCTTCAGCAAAATTTGGTATCACCTTAGTCAACATAATTGAGGCTACCAACAGTACGACAATAAGCACTATTAATGGGTATGTCAGTGCTTTTTTAACCCGTTTTTTTAGGTATTCAGTTTTCTCTTGAAACAGGGCCAAGCGCTCTAAAATAGGGGTTAATGTGCCAGAGTTTTCGCCAATTTTGACCATGTTGCAGAAAATATCATTAAATTGCTTTGGATAATTGCTCAAGGATTTTGCCAAGCTGTCACCTAAAAAAATATCATGGTTAATATCGCGGATGATTTGCTGAACCGCTATTTTTTCATAGCTATTTGCAAGAATATCAAAGCTTTTTCGAATCGGAATTCCAGCTTTAAGTAAGATCGCTAACTGTCTTGTGAATTTTGATATATCTGAAGGTTTTATCGATTGACTACTTGTAAAAGGGATATTCCAGCATTTTTTTAGAGATTGAATTTTGATGCCTTTTTTTCTTAATTTGTGCCTCGCCCATTGACTGTTTTGTGCCTTAAGGCGTCCCTCAATAAATTGACCCTGTCTATTTTTGCCGCGATATAAAAATAGTTGATTGCTAGAAAGTGGCATTTAATAACCCCGATAAGACAGCCGCCAATGCTAGCCGTTTTGAACAAGCTCAAGATTATGAAGAATTAAAAACTTTTTCAGTGAACTGCTTCACAAAACAGCAGAAATATTAAACCGTCACAAAGATGCTGATCTAGTATTGAATAAAACGGATTTAAAAAATGCATGACCTATT
>MDTB01098557.1_pt1 | contig 39559 bp, 28 predicted proteins | sample 811161 | NCBI WGS metagenome assembly MDTB01 (sample SAMN05326650, study PRJNA326480) | marine metagenome | isolation source: seawater | place: Mediterranean Sea | collected 2009 | reverse complement strand
GGATCAAAAATCCCTTGAAGTTCTTCTAATATAAACATTGGATCTGAGGATCGTCTAAAAATTGCTGAAATTAATCGTGTTAGCACAACATATTCCGGAGCTCTTGTTAAATCTTTTGAGTTAATGAATATTTCAATTGGTCTGATAAGATTATTTTCACTTATATAGCTTAGTGTTACAAAAACAGAGTTTTTTACGAATGCACTTTTAAGTTTATAAACCTTTGCATTTACAACTTCTGGTCTCGTTTCAATAGGTTGATAGAGTGGATTTTCATTTTTAATAACTTTGGTAGAGCTCTTTTTTTGTTTTGATTTTATTTGGGAAATATTAGGATCCTTCTGACTTATTTTGATCATTCAACAATTTCCTCAAATTTTGTTTCGTCTATCACCTGCTCTATATCTACATCACTATTTTTAAGGTAATGATATACAGTTGTTAGTTTTCCATTCGGCATTTTAAGAATTTCATCACCTTTACATTCTACAACGTTACCATCATCTTGGGTAATACTGTAATTTTTATCCATATGTTTTTGGAATTCAGTTTCAGTCCCTTCTACACTTAAAATAGGGAATCGACTACCATCTCGATAGACAGTAACACCTTTTAAGTTTTGTTTCCATGCATACATGTAAATATCTGAAATAACTTCAGGCTGAATATCTTCAGCAAGATTTAATGTAGAAGATATTGAATGGTCAATAAATTTTTGACAAATTCCTTGGATTTCAATTCGTTTTGTTGGATTAATTTGATGCGCAGTACTCATGAAATAATCTGGAAGCATATCAGAAATTTTGATATTTTCTTCAAATTGAATATCAAGACCTTTTATATCTAAATATGCTTGAACTGTTGAGTGGAAAACTCTGAATATTTTATTCCCAAATGATTCCGAACGACGATTATAATATAAAGCAAATATTGGCTCAACTCCACCAGATACGCCGATATAGTTTTTATTTTCCTTCTGGAACCCTAATACTATATTAGAAATTGACCCTGTTGGAGCAATCGACATAATTGCAATATTTCTTAAGCCATTTTCTCGGATTAATTGCTGCGTATCTTTATTTAAGGCTTCATCTACAAATGGACACTTCATGTAGGATTCTTCATCATAAATCATTGATGCACCTTTCTCACCGGCTAAATTTGCAGATGCAGTATAGGCTGCATTTGTAATAAATTCCATTACTTGCCCAATTAGATTAGTACCTTCTTCAGAATCATATGCTATTCCTAATTGATTTAACATATCAGCAATACCCATAATTCCTAATCCGAGCCGACGCGTTTCTAATGCAGCTTTTCTTTGGTTTTCAAGAGCATTCAACTCTTCATTCCACTTAACAACATTGTCTAAAAAACGAGTTAAAGTTTTTGTGGATTTATCTAATTGTTTCCAATTAATTGTTGCTTTTTCAGTATATCCATTTTTTACAAATCGAGATAAATTTATTGATCCCAAATTACAAGCGCCACCCTCTTCCAATGGAACTTCTGCGCATGGATTTGTACAAATAATTGGTTTACCAACATAATTAGAGGGTGAATATTTACTCATTGTTGTCCAAAAAATCAATCCTGGCTCAGCAGTTTTATAATTGCCCTCAATAAATTGATCCCAAATATTACGTGCTTTAATTAATTCCTTTATATCACCAGTTTGTTCACTACCAAAGTATAACATAAAGTCACCAGCTTGACGGATAGCATAATCAAAGCTTTCATCCTCTAGTTGAATAATAAAATCACCAAAGATATCTCTGTTCTCAGCTTTATTGAATTCTTCAGTATCTAAAGTATTACAACCATTTTCAGAAAGCCACTTTTGTATATCAATTAAATTATCAAAAGTTATCAACTCTTCATAGTCTTCGATATTTTTTGATGGTATACCTGGAGAATAGTGAAGCTCTTCACTTTGTCGTGCTTTTGTAACAAGCTCTTTATTATTTTTCTTATATATAATAAAGGTATCCTCTGAGTAATTTCTTTGTTCATCCACTGCAACCATAAATTCGTCATTTGCTTTTATAGAAATGTTAGCAAATCGAACTTGAGTATTCTCCATGACTTGTTTTTTGATAGCGTCTAATTTTGCTTCATCAAAAAGTCCAGACCATTTACACTGCTCAACAATTTGATTTGTCACCCAATTTGGTGTTTTCTTGACTTTAATAAAGTGCTTTATATCTGGATGTTTTACATCAATTGTTAGCATTAATGCTCCACGACGACCACTTTGACCAATCAAACCAGTAGTTAATGAAAATAATTCCATAAAAGATACTGCACCAGTTGAACTATCTGCGGCATTATGAACAATAGCATCTCTCGGACGTAAACAGGAAATATCTACACCTATTCCTCCACCATAACTATATGTCCTTGCACATTCAAATGCAGCCTTGTAAATTGAATCTATATCATCCTCTTCAATTTTTGATACAAAACAATTTGCTAAAGTTTTTAGTCTATATAAATCACCTGCACCTGCGAGGACACGTCCACCAGGAACAAAATGTCCTTCATACATTTCTTTGTAGAATTCTTCAGACCATTTTTTACGTTTTGCTTTTGTCCCTTCAACAGTTGCTATAAAGGTTGCAATCCTTTTAAATACATCTTCAGGTTTTTTTTCAATTAATTCTTGTTTTAAATCTTTAACATAATATTTTTTTGTGTAAATATTTTGAGCTAATTCATTACCTCCAAGATAATCAACATGTGTTGATAGTACTTTTTGGTTTTGTAAGTTTGTGATATACTCATAAAGCTCACGATAAATTTTTATTCGAGGTTCTCCAATTACACGTGTTGTTTTACCTCTATGATCGAACATTTCCATGAACATTCGTTCTCTCCTCAACTAAATTTTATTATAAATAATATTCTATTTTGCGTTTTTACGTTTGCCAACTTTTTACAGTAGTTAATCTTAGACATATTGGGTTGGGAATTTTGACTTTATTATATTTTTCTCCCTCGGGGAAGAACCTCTTGAAGCCACAAGATATTCATATCCAATGATAAAATATACCTATATGTAGTATTGAAAGCCAATAACTTTTGTTGAAAAAATAAATAAAATATAGAATTATTTTATTTGAAATTAAATTTAATTTTCACATTTTCCCTAACTAATTTGCTATCAATAAACTTACAGAACATAGTTATAAAATCATCACTACATTTTTAATATTATTTTTAATATTTTCATAAAATATAATTAATTATTCAGGAATTATTTTATAAAATTTTTTATTAACTTGTCCATATCTCTACGTTCTTTTTTTGTTGGACGTCCCATTCCTTTTTCTCTTCTATATTGTGGAGTAAACAATTTACTATTTTGTTTAATTTTCTCATTATCAGATGTTAAATCAATATAATTATCTTTTGCAAGTTTAGCTGAGACTCTTTTCTCGATAATTCCTCTCACTTTATATTTATATTTTATATAGCCTTTTTGAATTGTAATTATTCCACCTATTTCAACTATTTGTGAAGGTTTAATTCGGCTATCATTTATTTTTATTTTACCTGCTTGACAAGCTTCTTTAGCCATTTTACGTGTTTTGAAAGCTCGTATTGACCATAACCATTTATCGATTCTAACTTTTGAACTCATTACTAAAATTTAATTTGAAAATATATCTAAATTTAATCAATAAAATTTGTAAATAATGAACAAAAAAAGAAATAAACAAAAAATAAAAGACTATATATCGATTTATGGAGTAAATAGTGTCATTGAAGTATTAAAATCCAAATATCAAATTTATAGGATTGATTTATTAGAAAATAGTAATGCAACTAAAAACTATGAATTAATAAAATTGATAAATTCAAAGAATTATCAAATAAAACGATATAAAAAAGAAGAATATATCAAATTATACAAGAGTTGGAGAACACAAGGTGTTGTAATTCATTTAATAGGTGATTTTGTTAAACCATTACCTAATTTTGAAAATGAAAAACCTCCACATTGTCTTTTAATGACTGATGGAGTTGAAGATCCTCAAAACTTAGGTCAAATAATACGAACTAGTGAGTGTGCAGGAATTAATGGAATTATTTTACCTAGAAATAGGTCTGGTGCAATAAGTCAAGTAACTTTACAGGTTAGCCAGGGCGCATTTATTTACTTGCCCTTATTTCAGACTGGAAATATTGCTCAAACAATTAAATCATTAAAAAAACAAGGTTTTTGGATTATAGGTTTAGAAAATGGAGTAAATGCTAAAAATTGGTTTAGTGAAAACCTAACAGATAAAGTTGTTATAATAGTTGGGGGAGAAGGAACTGGACTTAGACAATTAACACAAAAATTATGTGACTTCATTATAACAATTCCAATGAATGGGAAAATAAATTCACTCAATGTTTCAGCAGCAGTTTCAGTAATTTTATTTGAACGAAATAGACAGATTTTAGATTAAATATTTATATATTCAGTTAATATTTTTATAAAAATAGCTGATCCTGTTAAGCTGGGCACAAATGGCAGAGGACCTCTGTAAATAGATTTATTTTTAAAAAGTAATATTAAATATACTATCATCATTGAAAAAGAAGACAAAAAGATAGTTATTAATATTAATAATGGTCCCATCCACATTCCTAAAATGAATATAATTATTATATCTCCAAACCCCATGGCATGTTTTTTATATATAATTAATGTGATTAAATATGTTATACATAAAAAGCCAGAGCCAGCCAATGCACCAATGAAACTATGAAAATAAGAAGAATTATATATGGTTAGACTTAATTGAAATAATAATAATAGTAGTAATAGCGATATTGGTATTTGCATTGTTTTAAAATCTATAAATGAAATACATGTTAAAATTCCTGTCATAATACAGAAGATAGCTGCTTGTTTTATATCATATTGAGAAAAGCTATAAGCCCAAAGTATTCCTGAAATAAATTCTACCAAAGGGTAAATTACAGAAATTTTTATTCCACAATAATTACATTTAGATTTCAAAAAAACATAACTTAAAATTGGAATATTTAAATAAAATGGTATTGTAGATTTACAGTTTTGACAATGAGAGCGGGGAAAAGCTATAGATTGATTAAGAGGTAGTCTATAAATAATTACATTATAAAAACTACCGATTATACACCCCAATAAAAAGGTGAAAATTAACAAATTAATTACCTATTGCTTCTCCAAAATGGAATATTGGAAGGTATGTAATGAATATAATTATACCAATAACACCTCCTACCAATACAACAAGCAAAGGTTCAATGATAGATGTTAATCTATCTACTGTTGCATTAACCTGTTTTGTATAAAATTCAGATGCTTTTAAGGATAAAGTATCTATTTCACCTGTTTCTTCACCTGTTGTTAATAACTGAATTAAAATAGATGGAAATTTCTTTGTTGTATTCAAGGCTCTAGATATTCCTATCCCATTTTCTATATCATTAGTAGCTGATTTAATTGAAAGTTCATAGACTCTATTATCAACTACTTTTTTCAATAAATTCATTGAGTCTAACACAGAAACACCTGCACTAATTAAAAGTCCAAATGTTTTGCTAAATTTTGCTAGAGTGGATTGTTCAACTAATTTTCCAAATATAGGTAATCTAAGCATTACCTTATCTTTTATTAAGGCACCTGTATCAGTTAATGTGACAAACCAAATAGAGGCAAATGATAAAAATCCAAAAACAAAAACTGATAATATATTCGTTTGCATCCATTCTCCAATATTTACCATTAAAACAGTGTAATATGGAAGTTCGGATCCTAATTGATCATATACAGATTTAAAATTCGGTATGATAAATGTAAATGTTATAAAAAGCATTCCAAGTAAAAATGCTACTATAAAAACGGGGTAATACATTGCAGATTTAACTTTTCTTTGAGTATCCTCAACTGTTTCAAGATATCTAGATAATTCATCCAATGTTTCTGATAGTTTTCCACTAACTTCTCCAGCTCTAACAAGTGAAATATACAAGCTAGAGAAGACACCGGGATGTCTTTCTAGTGCATCAGAGAGAAGTAGACCCTTTCTAATATTATCTTCTAGATTTTCAACAACTTTTTTAAATTTTTTATTTTTTTCTTCTACTGATAAAAAGTGAATAGATTTTTCAATTGTTAATCCTGCAGAGAACATTGTTGATAGCTGACGTGTAAAAAATACTAAAATATCTAATGGTATTTTATTTTTAAATCTATCGATTGCTAAGTTAAATCTATCTAAAAAAGGTCCTAAAAAGTCAAAAGATGTATCTCTTTCTGTCAATTTTATAATTGTGGTACCATCAGAAGTTAATTCTTCTCTAGCTGAATTATAGTTTTGGGACTCAATTTTCCCTTCTTTTCTTATTCCATCTTTAGTTCTTACTATATATATAAAGTCTGCCAATTTTATCCTTCTACTGTTGCTCTCAGCACTTCTTCAATGGTGGTTTCTCCAGATAGTAATTTATTTATACCTGCCTGTCTTAGTGAAATCATGCCTTTTTCTACAGCTTGTTTATAAATATCATTTTGATTTGCGTTATTATATATTAATTGTTTCATATCAGAATCTACTTCAATTATTTCGTGAATTGCAGTTCTTCCTTTATATCCAGTGTTATGATTTGATTGATTTTTGATACCTCTATATAGGGTTTTACCAGATATATCTTTTTCATCTAAATCTACTAAATTTAATTCATTATGATTTGGAGTGTATTCTTCTTTCGCATCTTTATCAATTGTTCTAACTAATCTTTGAGCCATAATTAAATTTAGAGAGCTACCTAGTAAAAATGGTGGTATACCTAAATCTAGCAGTCTCATAATAGTTGATGGAGCATCATTAGCATGTACTGTACTAAAGACTAAATGCCCGGTCATTGCAAATTTGACAGCAATACCAGCTGTTTCTTCATCTCTTATTTCACCAATTAGTAAAACATCAGGATCTTGCCTTAATATAGATCTTAAGGATGCTGAGAAATTTAGTCCTATTTCGTCGTGCATTTGAACTTGGTTTATTCCAGGTAATTGATATTCGACAGGATCTTCTACGGTAGTTATATTAATGCCTTCACTATGTATTTCTTGTAAAGCAGCGTAAAGAGTGGTGGATTTACCACTTCCAGTTGGCCCTGATATAATTACCATACCATAAGGCTTATTTATCCATCTGCGAAATATTTTTAATTTGTTTTCTGGAAAGCCTAGGTTCGTAAGGGTTAGTGTTTTATTTCCACTTCCAAGAAGACGAAGTACTACTTTTTCGCCATGTACGGTAGGAAGTATCGATACTCTGACATCGATTTCTCGTTCTTTAGTCTTGATTTTCATCCTACCATCTTGAGGCAACCTATGTTCTGCAATATTTAGTTTAGATAAAATTTTAATTCTTGCAACTATTCCACTAAGAGAACTAATCGGCGGTGACATAATTTTTAAAAGTACACCATCAATCCTAATTCTAACATTTACTTCATCTTTACCAGGCTCTATATGTATGTCTGATGAATCTTCTTTGATTGCTTCATTCAATATTAAGTTTACCAATTTAACGAATGGCGCATCTTCAGCAGAGACATCTTCAGATACTAAGTCTAGTTCATCTGATGTAATTTCTTCATCAATAACATTTATATTAGAGATTGCATCTTGTATTTGAGAACTTTTATTGACTTTACCATACAAGTTTTCTATAGATTTTATTATTATAGATTTACCTGCTAATACCACTTCTGGTTTGAGTTGGGTTATATTTTTTATGGAATCTATAACCATTAAATCTTCAGGATCTTCCATCGCAATAATTATAGACATATCTGTTTTACCAATTGCAATTAAACAGTTTTCTCTTGCAAATGCTTCTGGAATTAGACTTACAACATCTTCATTTGTTTTAATAATTTCATCTTCACCAACATATTTATGACCTAATTGCATTGCATATGCTTTTACTAAATCAATTTCAGAAATATAACCCTTATTTACAAGAATATGGCCTATTTTTTCTGTAGTATTATAGTGTATTTTAAGTGCTTCTTCTAACTGACCAGAAGTTAGTTTATTTTCATGAACTAAAATATCACCAATTTTTGAAAATTGTGGATTAAAATTTACCAATTAACTATCTCCTATTCACCAATTTCAGATTTAGTCAAACTGATATCTACTGGATCACTTGATATCTGTGTTGGATCTAATAATTGAACAACAACAGATGATGTGAAATCTGCATATGTAATTGGTGGTTCATTTGACTCAGGTTGGCATAAGGCCTCATTATAAGCAATAGTCCATTGAGCTATTCCCTGAGCATTAGTTGTTTTGGGGTTTTCAAATGGATCATCTGCGCCATTAAACCCTTCGAATGCAGCACCTTGTGCGACTAAAATTACATTACCATTATCTATAGGGTATCCATAATAATCAGTAATTTGTGCTTGTATAGTTATAGGATCTGTAAATCCTTGAAAGTCATGACCATCAATTTCAGGATTGAAATCCCAAAATTGAATTGAAGATGAAACAATAATTTGTCCTGGCTGAAATGGTAATACTGTTGCCTCTCCATCATGATTATCTCTGCTATCAATAATAAGTAATTGATTATTATCATTCACATCATTAGTAAATGTTTGTGCCTTTATAACTATTCTTGAGAATGTAGTAGCTGAACTATAGTAAATATTTGACCATGCTATACCTGAATATGCATCGCCTGAAGCGTTCAAACCACCTGTTTTGGTTGTACCATCTGCAAATGCAGGTTGCTGTACTCTTTCCCAATATTCTTCGTTTGTAGGCATAATTACTCCAGTAGCATTATCGTGATCCTGTATACAAATGTATGCTAACGAGTCAAATTTAGTAGTTCCATATTTGACTGTATCTGGAAATCCTGTATCTGGATTTATTAAATGATACTGAAAGCCCGTTAAAGGATTCGTTGGCACAATAAGGCCTGTACTATCCCAAGGAGCCGCATTTTCTTCAATCCAGACATAAACACCCGTAGAATCACTTACAGGATTAGAATGTACATCCCATAATGAAATAGATATTGGTAATTCATACATTCCACCATTAATTGGTGTTATATCTACTGGACTAAAATTAATTTCTCCAAATTCAGGAGCTCCAGTGGCAATTGTTACTGGCTCCCATTCTGCATCTGCCACTTCCTGGGCTAGGCCATTTATGATATCAGAATCACTTGTTTCATTAGAATATAGTTTACAACTTATTTTAACACTTCCGGGTCTTGTACCAGAATTTATTGTTATTGCGGATTGACCAACAGTGGACATTTGAATTGCACTTGTAGAACCTTCTAATCCATTTAGATGAACACCATCTGGGCTAGGAGATTCTATTTGAAAAAATAATTTGTATGATCCAGTGACTAAGTTGCCATTACCATCTTTAATTTGAACTGCTGCTTCTGTTGCTTCTTGACCTCCTCCTCCACTAACTGTAATTTCACTTGGATAAGATGGAATAATTTCTATGTATGATGCATTCGTTGAATTTATAACTATATATGCTGTATCTGATAATCCATTTGATGTACCTATAATTGTTGCTAAGCCTGCATCATTACCCATATTAAATATTGCTTCAGCATTTCCATTTTCATCAAAGTATTTATATGGTTCTATGTATCCAAAATCAATCCAATCACCATCTTCATTTTGGGCTTTACTTTGAAATTCAATTATTGTTCCATCTTCTGGAGGGTTTCCTGTTGAATCGACCATGAAAGCAGTAATTAATGACTGCTCTATTGGAATATCATTATTAGTAGGATCATCATAGGGCAATGTATTAGGGCTTGTTGACAAAATTAATTGTGCTTCACAATTACTACATATGGGTAGATTATTAATTAAGTTGACATTAATATTTTGTGAAATAATTGATGACCCTGGTACTGATACAGATATATTAATTAAATGATTCTCTTCTTCATTATTAAAAATATTTGGATAAGTTCTAAATGTATTGATTGCAAGTCCGGATGAATCTGATATCACAGAGCTGGCCTCCAATGAACCCCAGCTTATATCTGTATCTATATTTTGTAAAGAAAAATTAAAAAGTACATTACCTACTCTACTTCCATATTGGTCAAGTGCTTCTGCGTAAATAGTATCTGTATAAGTTGTTTGGAAGTCTTCTACACTTAGTTCAGAGGATTTTACCCAAACATGTATATAGGCAATTTGTTCAATGTTTATTTCCTCTAAACTTATAGATTTAATGTTTAGTGTATCACTTGCTATTTCCTGATTATCATTATTTGGATCTTTAACATAAGCAATTAACATATCATAATCTTCATATAATGTACCATTTAAATTTGTATATTTAATTGACGAAATACCAGTTTCAGCTGTTGCTAATGAATCTGAGGTTGATGATTGATTGTCATTATTTTCATCATTATTTGATTGGTTATTTTCACATGATTCAGAAACTAAATGATTTATCTCTCCTGAAGATATATTTTGGGCATTATTTTCTAATCGAAAATAAACAGGTACATTACATATTCCGACTCCGTTTTGATTCTTTGATATTACTTTAATTTCTTCTTCTGATCCAATAATATGAATTAATTCATCAACATTAGGATAAAAGCTAAATCCAAAAGGATCAACATTTAATTCTGGGTATTTCCATGTTGGATTTATATCAAAAGTTAAATTCCTTCGCTCAATTTTCCCTGAAACAGCTATTTCAATATCTATATTAACTGAGTCTATTTCATCTGGAATTTGACCTGGTTGTATTGAGTAAATACTCATTGCCATTCCTGTTGAATCTGATGAAACATTGATTGAGCTTAAAGAGCCATAGCTTTCATCGCTTGTAATACTATACGTTACGTTTACTCCGTTTATTGGACCGCCATTTTCATCGAGAACTTGAGCATATATAGTATCTTGAGGTATTGAATTTATACCATCTAAAACTACATATCCAGAATTAATCCATACATTTAATTGGTTCACATCTTCAGCGCCAGGTTCATTAGTTTGATTCGTTGGTATTCGATTATCGCAAGAAAGTATAAATAGGAATATTGCAAAAACACCATAAATTATTTTATTAAAATTTTGTATTCTCATTTTGTCTCCTTTTTTCCAGATTCTGGATTGTAATATTCTTCTTTGTCACTTTCTATAAAACTATCTTTTTCAATATTATTATGTATTTCACTTTTAATAATACCACTATAATTATCCTTAATTATTCTTGGTGTTATTTGTATGATTAAATCAGTTTTTTTCTCTTTTTCTACTGTATGAGTAAAAAACTTTTTACCAACATATGGTAATCTCCAAAGAAAGGGTACTTTATCTTCAGCATATGATCTATCAGAAGAAAGAAGGCCAGCAATTATAATGGATTCATTATCTTTAACTCTGATTGTAGTAGTTGATTCTCTTTTTTTAACCCATGGTATAGTCCTATCTGGGCCGATAAAATCATATATTGAACTCACTTCTGGAGTAACAGATGTTGTAATATATCCATCAGTATTTACATTAGGTTGTATTGATAGTTTTATTCCAATCTCTTCTCTTTGAACTTGAACTTGTCCACCAACACCACCACTAGATAATACATATGGAAATATATCAACCATTTTTATATTTGCATTTTTACCATTTAATGTAACCACTTGAGAGTTAGCTAATATCTCCGCTTGATTATTTTTTAACATCATATCTAAAGTTACATCAAAAGCAGTTAGTTTTCTACTAAAGCCAGGCAATCCTTTTCCCAATGGATCTATTCTTTCAAAAGGCATAGTTGGCATACCATCGCTACTGTAAGATGTCCCTGTTTCTTCATAAATATCACCATTACTATCAGTATTGTAATTATAGCCAGGGAAAATAGATCCAGTTTCCTTACCATTAGGTAATTTTATTGGTAATGCATTTTCAGCAACTATCGTAGTTATTTGAGCTAATTTAGCCCAATCAATTCCAAGATTTTCATCTTCAGACATAGTTACTTCAATTAATTTAGCTTCAAGCATAATTTGAAGTCCAGGAACATCAACTTGTTTTATTATCTCTGAGATTTCAGTTAGTTTTTTAGGACTTGCATTAACAAGTAATTTATTACCTGTTTTGTCTACTGTAACTTGATCCGTAATATTAGATAATAATTCTAATACTTCCTGTGCATTTGCATATTGTAAGTCATAAACTTGTGAAGTAATCCCTACATCAGCTTTTAATTTTTTAGCATCAGCTACTAAAATAGAATTTCCAACAATTTCATATCCTAATCCAGATGCTCTAATAATTAAATTTATTGCTTGCTCAATATCAACATTATCTAAATGTATTGATATCATATCTTCTTTACTGACATTAGGGCCAGTCACAATGTTGTAGCCACTTTCTTCCGCTAAAATTGAGAGAACTGTTGACAACCTACTATTTTCTGCATGCAATGTAATTTTTGGCTGTCCGAATATAAATGAAAGATTAAGCAATAAAACTATAAAAAGCAGTTTTATGGTTATTTTTTTTACTATCAAAAATTTATCTCCTTTGATTAAAACTAATTTTAAATTTCTTTATCTAGACCTTTATAAAAAATGGATTCGTTACCATCCTTATTATACTTTACTTCTGTAGATGTTATTTCTGTTATTAAGCCACCTCCAATTGAATCACCCTTCATTACTGTAAATTCATTGTCTCTATAAAGAATTATGGCTCTATTTTTATTTGACTTTGAAGAACTAATTATAGCAGTAACATAAATATTTTTAGAGTTTCTATTAAATCTTGGGTCATAACCATCAAATTGAACGACATTTGTTAGGTCAGTAGGTGAATTATCTATTTTAAAGTTAAATTCATCTCTATTTTTCAAATTTGATTCTAAATTGGCGATATTTTTTTTCAGTATTTTGTCTGTTCCAACTTCTTGATTTTCAAAATTAAGCTGTAATATACTTATTTGGTCCTGAAGTTTATAGAGTTGAAAACTTGAAAATAAAATTACAATGATTCCAAGACCAATGCTTAAATTCCAAATTGCCTTTACTCTTGCATTCATGATTTTTTACCTTTTACTTTGTTTAGAGTAATAGTACTGATTTTCAAGGTTATATCTTGTGATTTTAATTGCTGTTCTTTATTCGTGGATCTAATTCTTTCTAGTCCATTATCCAAATTAAATTCCTCAATTTCTATAAGTCTTTCACTGCTTTCTAATTCTGTAATTAACTTTCCAAATTTTTCAAAAGAACAGTTTATAACTAATTCGTATGGTATTAAGGTATTATTACCTTTTTTATCTTTTGTTTTAGGTTTAATTAGTATTGTTTTAATTTCCAACTTTGTTAGCAATTCAGTTAAATCTGATAAAAAAGGTATTGATGATTCCTGGTTTTGATTCTGATTAATTTGAGATGAAAGGTTAATTTGAAATAATTTATATACTTTATTTAAACTATTTGATAGAATTTCAGCTGTTATAAATTTTTCATTTGCAACTTGTGTTTCATCTTCCAGTATGGTAATTCTTAAAGGTTTATCACTGAATATGAACGAAATACTAGATTGCAGGAATATAAAAAAACCTAATACAATAGAAATTATGACTATATTTCGTTGCATCATTTTTTCCCTCTCAATCTTCTTTTTGATTTTTTATTTAGCTCAGCCTCAATTGTAAATTTGAATATTTCTTGTCCTCTAGATAAATCTCTTTCAGAACCTTTAAATTTAATCGAGCGAAAATCATTAGAAAATTTTTCATTTGATTTAAGCATATTAATAAATTTTTCTACAATTAAGAACTCTTTTTCATCTTCATGTACTTTAGATATCCCTTTTATAATAAATTTTAAATTTTTAAACTCTAATCCTGTTATTGCCATATCTAAAGGAGTGATTTCTGAAATTATTTTTAATTTTTCACTCCAAATAATTCTCTCACCCTCTGTTTTAATTAAATTATTTATATCTTTTTTTGATAAATTAATTTGTCCTTCATTTTTAAGAGCATCAGTATCAATAATTAATTTATCAATAATATTTTTTCTTTCGGTTATAATACTATTAGCTTGATTATTAATCAATAAAAACCATACTGCTAATGCAAAAAGAGACACACTAATAACTGTAAATAATATCCAACGATTTCTTTCTTGATGTAACTCTTGTAATTCAGCATTACTTATAGTTTTATTTAAATTGATTAAAATATATTTTTTATCCAATTAATTTTGCTCCAATCCTGCTATAGCTAAGCCTACAGCAACTGCATATTGTGACTTACTATTAATTTCACTTTTTAACTCCATATTCTCAAATGGATTGAATTCTGATAGTGTTATTTTTAATTCACCTGCAATGTAATCACTCAAATGAGGTGTTTTGCTTGAGCCTCCAGAAACTAGAAATTTATTAAAAAACGCCTGATTATTATTTTTCATATAATATCGTAGTGTCTTTCTAATTTCATCAGTCAAGTTATCAAAAATAGTTTTTTCTTCAATTTTAATACTATTTGAATCTTCATCTTTTAATGTACTTTCTTCGGAACTATTTTGTACTCCTTTTTCTTTTAAATATTTTTCAGCCTCTTCTAAGCTTAATTGTTTTTTTTCTGCAATATATTTTATAAAATGATAGCCTGATATCTCAATTTCTCTAACATAAAATGGATGATTTTTACCCCAAATTATCAGTTGTGTTGAACTACTACCAATATTAATTATAACATCTACTCCTGAATCAGGTAGTTGATTTTGTCTTAGATAGCTATTGATTAAACCTATTGAGTCTGTATTAAATTGACCTGTTTTAAATCCAGACTCTTTTATTATTTCATGATGTTTGTTCACAATATTTTTAGTAGTAGCAAAATAAAGAAGATTTATTTTGTCTAATTCAGTAGGGCTTTGCCCAATTATATGAAAGTCAACTACAGGGTCTGATCCATCTAATTGAATATATTTTTTCGCCTCTAGCTCAAGAGTAGACTCTAATTCTTCATTACTCATCTCTAACATCGTAATTTGCCTAGCACTGACATCTTTTGATGAAATATTTGATGTTATAACCTTTGCTTTTTTTGGTTGTATTTTTAAATCTCTACTTAAATCTTGTATTGCAGATACCCAATGAGATTTATTTATTTTTTCAGGATTATATTTTTCTATTGATGGCATTAAATTAATAATACCGGCTTTTTCAACATAATATTTGTCTTCATTTTTTATTATTTCAACAATTTTAACTGTTGATAAGCCTAAGTCGATACCTATACTCATATTGGTTAGAATTCCCTATAACTTGCTATTTTTAAGTTTATTTCTTTTTCATTTTCTGATGATTCTCCACCACAACTTTGTTCATCACAAAATACACTTTCAGGATATAAAGGCGGATCAATACATTTTAAATTATTATCATAATTATAACTCTTATCCATACCGATCCCAGGTGAAATATTATACGGACCTGGACTATTTCGTTTCATGTAGCCTCTATATTTTTGAACTACTCCTCCCCAAAGAGTTACAGTACCTCTTATATCGCTAGAACCACTGAAATTACCTCCAAAGCGATCTCCATTACAATCCCCATATCCTGCATTCCAAGATAGTCCGTTACCGCATCCATAAGGTATCTGTGTACTATTTTGCCAATAATGCATTGAAAATGATTCATTAAATGCTATAATATGAGAGTGAATAATAATATTTGATCCATAGATTCCTCCACGTGCACCATTAGCTTTTGTATTTGCTATGTATACATTTGCCCCTGAAACAAGCCCCATAATATTACTTGATCCTCCTGTACAGTCTTCATCAGGCTGTACATGATATAGGCTACCCCATGAAGTTGCATCTGCATTTTTAAGGTCATCAACAATCCAAATATTACACCACAGCGTATCTTTTGGAGATGAGAAGTTTGGAGACCATGCATGCCTTCTATAAGTTATGTATTCATCTGTTATTATTGTATATTTACCTTGATATGTACCATGAACTAAAACTTGACCACCCTCTATATGAATCGCAGTTGGTTTATTATAAGGAAAAAACTCTTCTGTAATTAGATTAACAGAGCCAGGTGAAAATGCTGAATTCTGATTAGTAGGATCAAATTCATAAACATGTGTATCGTAGTGATGAAAGCCATGAGATCCAGAAATATCTTGAGTAATTAATACCTCATTACCTTCTGTATTTATTTCTTTAACATGATAATTATAAAGCGCCTCTTTATACTCATTACATGTTTTCAAATCTGATGGATTTGTACATTCTAGCAGAGAATTTGTGACACCATATAAATCATCTCCTTGTGGGGCACTAGCCTCAACTAAAGACAGATTTGGCTTTAAATGTGGAGGCATAAGATACCACCACCTCCTAGCAAAAAATCCACCATCTGAAACAAACTGTATCTCCGTCATTATTAATGTGTCTTTACTACCAAAGGGAGAATATTTCAATAATTCGGTTGAATTAAGCTTTACATCTGCAAATGCTTTCTTTGAGTCAAATGAAGGTGGAGGCAAACATACAGGAGGCAGTGTATCAAGAGGTGGACTACCTTGAAATACTTGGTTCTCATTGCAAAAACCTAGGTCTGGATAATTCACTTCTGTGTCGTAGGTTCCATCTGGATTTTGCACACATTGCTCAGTAACAGTTACTGTAGTTGTAAAAGTTGGACATCCAAAATCACTCATTACAAGTTGTCCATTTGTCTGGATATCACCAGCATTTAAATTATCTCCACTTCCAAATGTTACCTCTCTTCTATTGCCATTTTCAATTGTTTGAGGTGCTCCACCAGCTTTTTCACTTGCTGTTAGATAAAGATATGTAGCTAAAGTTTTTTGAGGCTCGGTAATAATAGAAACAGAATCTTCGAGCATAAATGAACCATTACCCCAAAAGGTTTTAACTTCTGAGAACCCTTTTGATTTAGCTACTCTGATTAATTGACCAGTTTTATTTTTCCTTATTCTAATAGAAACTGAGTCATAACTACCCATTCTATTGATATATTCACCATTATATCTCTTGATTGTATCGGCGTTACTATTCATTACTTGTTCTAGAAATAAGTCTTCATATGCTTTGAAAGCTAAACCTGATGTAGCATTATATTTTGCTTTAGTTTTTGCTATCTTTAATTCTACTCTATGCTGTTCAGCTAAAGCTTTTTGATAATAACCAAATATAACACCAGCACCTGCTAAAGTTAATATTACCGTAGTAGGTAATATAAATCCTTTAATTTTTCTATTTAGATAATTCACTATGAGTTACCTATGAAGTAAGTTGGAGAGAATGTTTCTTTTTTGAAATTTAATTTTTCTATGATTTTTTCATCATCCCAACCCATCACTAAATTTACGCTAATTTCTATTATAATTGTTGATTCTCTAACATTTGAATTTTCATTTGTAGTTGTTCCGTCAGTATTTGGCTTAGTATAGATATCCCAATTTTGAATATTATAGCGTATGAAACCACTTTTTTCTACAGACGTGTATCTAATAACATGGTTTTTAATAGGATTATTATTTATATCAGTGCTCTTCGATTCGTGAATAGCCTCACCATTTATTAAAATACCATTATCTCTCGATAAAGAAAATGAGTTTCTTCCATATAAATTACCATCGGTAATCAGCTGAATGTTTTGATCATAAGTATTAAAAGAAATATCATCAGCCATTTTTATATACTTAGACATTTCATCGAGAGAATAATTACAATATGTTTTTATTTCTGACCTTATTAAATCATTATCTAATTTTTTTGATATATCAGCAAAAATATAAAACATACCTAAAAAAGAGATAGAGCTAATCAAAATAATTGAAATCATTTCAACAAGAGTAAATCCGTTATAAAAATATTTTTGATTTTTCATCATAGTTGTAATTTAAATTGAAAAGTATTAAATACGATACTATCTTGATAGTTTTCATTTATATCCCAGTATATATATGTATTTAACTTATATACTTCACCCAGTGAATTTGGGTCACTAAGTTTTTCGATAGGATAATAATTAAGTGTTGCCTTATATGCAGGTTCACCTTCTTTATTTTCAAATAGAATTACATCCTCACCATTTTGAGATGGATTTGCTATATTCGATGAACCTTCAGCCATTATCCTAGCTTTTAAAAAGTCTGTATAATCTCTAAGAGCTTCATAAGCTTTTTCCTTAACACGTATTTTTTTTAGAGAATGATTTACAGTACTAGCTCCAAGCATTATAGCCGATGCTGCAAAGGATGTTATTAAAACACCTATCATAGCTTCGATAAGAGTGAAGCCTTTAGGATTTATAAATAATTTCAATTTTAATTAAAATATGCCTTGTTCAAAAATTTTAGGATTCTCTGCAACTGAAATTGCCTCTTCTCTATCTATAATTCCTTGATTTAGTAGTCTCTGCAGATCACCATCCAAGCTTTGCATTCCATCTTTACTTCCAGATTGAATTAGAGTAGGGATTTGATATATTTTGTCTTCTCTAATTAAATTTCTAATGGCAGATGTAGCAATCATGATTTCACTAGCTGGGACTCGACCATTCTTTTTACTATTAGATAAAAGTTTTTGAGCTACTACAGCTAAAAGGCTTTCTGATAGCATAGATCTAATTTGTGATTTTTGTCCTGCTGGGAAAACATCAATAATTCTATCTATGGTTTTAACTGCACTAGATGTATGAAGAGTACTAAGCACTAAATGCCCCGTTTCTGCTGCTGTTAATGCCAGCTGAATAGTCTCAAGATCTCGCATTTCACCAACTAAAATCACATCTGGATCTTCCCTTAGAGCTGACTTGAGAGCATTAGCAAAAGAATGTGTAGATTGTCCTAACTCTCTCTGGTTGATTAAACAATTTCTTGATTCATGATAGTATTCAACGGGATCTTCAACAGTAATAATATGTTTATCTTTATTATCATTAATATGTTGAATCATTGCGGCTAGTGTAGTTGACTTTCCGCTACCTGTAGGTCCAGTTAAAAGAATTAGTCCCTTTTCTTTTAGTGCTAACTGATTGAGGATGGGCGGTATGTTTAACTCTTCCGTAGATTGAACTGCAGAAGGAATTGTTCTAAATACTGCAGAATAACCATTGATTTGGTTGAAAAAATTTACTCTAAACCTTCCTTTTTTTTCTAGTTTAGCAGAAAAATCGATTTCTAAGTTTTTTTCAAATCGTGTAATTTGATTCTTGTCTAGCACATCATTTTTGATTTCTTCCATCATTCTTTGACTCATAATAGGCATATCAAGTTTTTTCATAACGCCATGTAGTCTAATCATAGGTATAGAGCCAACACTTAAGTGTAAATCAGATGCACCACTTTCAAGAGCATAATTTAGTAAATCATGAATCTTAACACTCATTTATTGCTCTCTTTTTTGTCCATATCCAACATATTCGCCTTCATCAACTAGATATATTATTTGCTTTCCTTCGCCACCGCTCATTCCAGGGAGACTTGTAGCAGTAATTTGACCAGATGTACCATTCTGATCATCTTCTAATTGAAGGTCAAATTCCCATTTATTTAAAACAGATTTTTTCATTCCTAATACACCTTCATCAAGCATAATCTGAACATCAATAGGCCATTCTCCTGATTCCTGTCTATATATTTCCGCATTTTCTAAAATGTTTTTTATTTGAACCTTTGCGTCAGAGGCATATCCTCTTTCAACATATTTCATATAGGTAGGAATTGCTACAGAAGCTAAAATACCAATAATAACTACTACGATTAAGATTTCAACTAAAGTGAAACCTTCACATATTTTCTTCTTTACCTTATTGAAAGTAATCAATTAAAACTCCTTTTTTTAAAATTTTTATTTTTAATATAATATATTTTAAACATTGTAAAATATACAGATTAGTAACTTACATAATATCATGTAGTCATAACAATTTGTTTATAGTTACAATTTATTATAACAATAATTTATTTTAATGATTGTAAATATAATTTCAAGCTAAGAATGGTGTTAGTTTTGTGATGAAAAAAAGTAGTACCTTACATACTGATACATAAACAAAACATACATTAAAATTGATGTCAGTATATTTTAAATATATATTTTCTTTTTATACAGTAAAATAAAAAATTATACTCAACCAATGAAAGGATTATGAAGAATCTCTTAATTGCACTTATTATAAATGGATTTATTATTGCTTCAGTTGTTTCGCCTAAACATTTTCAATATCAAAACTGGATAAATGGTGGTGGTAAACTTAGTTTGAATTTAGATGAAATTGAGTTTGAAACACATGAAGCTTATAAAAAAGTTAAATACCAATATACTGGTCAATTATTTGAAAAAGGTATGCCAGATTTGCCTACTTTTTCAACACTATATAGAGTGGATAAAGATTTAGAATATAATATCAATTATGATATTAAAAATTCATATTCCATTGAAAATATAGATATAATACCATATTTTGAAAACGAAGAAAAAAAACAAATAATGGAAGGAAGCAAACTAAGTATTATTGAGTATTCAAAAGTTACAAACTACCCAGCGAGTCAAATTAAAGTTAGTGAAAAACAGTCATTTAGAGATATCGATGTGATTTCAATCGAATTTGTACCCTTTAAATATTTTCCAAATGAGAGAAGGTTAGAAGTATACGATGATGTTGAAATAACAATTGTTCCAGAGTCAGGAATTGAAGATTTTTCTAATATAAAATATTCTAGACCATTTGTTAAAATCTATGAAAGCTTAGTGCCTAATTTTATACGAACGGAAGATATTGAGTTTCAGCAGCCTTCTATTTTATTTATAGGTGGAGGAAATTCTTTAGATCATGCTCATGTACAAAATTTAATTGAATGGAGGCATAAACAAGGTTATGTTACATACACAGCCTCAACTGCACAAACAGGCACAAGTTCAAATAATATTAAAAATTATATAGAAGATGTTTATGAAAACTTTGATCCCAGACCTGAGTTTATTACTTTAGTTGGAGATGCTGGTGGAAGTTATAATATACCTGCATTTACAGAAAGTTGGTCAGGCTATTCTGGTAATGGAGATAATCCTTATGGACTTTTAGAAGGAGACGATGTTTATCCAGATGCGATTGTAGGTAGAATTTCTGCAAGTAGTTCAAGTGGAATGGCTACTGTGATAAATAAAATCATTTATTATGAAAAAGCAACATTTTTACCTCAAACTGGTACAGATTGGTATGAAAGAGCTGCTCTAGCGGGAGACCCATCTTCATCAGGAGTTTCAACAATTATTACCAATATGTATTTAAATGATATTATGGATGAATATGGTGTCGAGAATGTATCTAGTCAATACAACAGTGGGTGGGCAAATTTCATGAGTAATAAGCTAAATGAAGGCACATTATTTTTAAATTATCGTGGTTATATTGGGGTAAGTGGATTTGGTGCTTCTCAAATAAATAATTCTAATAATGGTTTTATGCTTCCTTTTGCGACAATATTAACTTGTGGAACTGGAGACTATGCAAGTTCATGGGGTGGAGAGGCGTTATCAGAGACATTTTTTGAAGCAGGAAGTGAAAATTCACCAAAAGGTGCAATTGCCTCAGTAGGTACGGCTACATCGGGTACTCATACAATGTATAATAATATAGTTAATATGGGTATGTATTGGGGGCTTTTCCCTGGTCAAGCTCAAACTGCGGGAGAATCATTATTACATGGTAAATTACATTTGATTAAAACATATCCGACGAATTATAATAATTATGTAAATATATTTTCTCATTGGAATAATTTAATGGGCGACCCAGCAACACATTTATGGACAGATATTCCAAGTGAGATGAACGTATTATACAATCAGAATTTATCTTTAGGCACAAATTTTGTTGAGGTTGTAGTTAAAGATGAAAATAATAATCCGTTAGAGGATGCTTTTGTTACTTTATTAATGGATGATGATGTTATTTTTGAAAGTAAAATGACAAATATGTCGGGTATTGCATTTTTTCATTTAGAAAATATTCCTTCCGGAGATATCGATGTAACAGTTATAAGAAGAAACTACATACCGCATGAAGGTACAATTTCGGTCAGCGATTTATTTTTAGCTGTAAATGCATTATCCCAAGAAATTATTATCTATGATGATATTGGGCAATTTACTTCCGGAAATAATGATGGGAATCTTAATCCTGGTGAGTCTGTAGAAATTGTAATTCCATTTAAGAACTTTGGTAGTTCACTTGAGTCTAATTTAACAATTGATATAACAGCGGATAATAATCTCATAGAAATAACTAATTCATTCGAGACAATTGAAAATATTAATCCAAATGAAGAACTGCTACTTTCATTTTTTCTTACTTTAAATGATTCTGCTATAGATGGCGAAGAATTAGGGTTAAGACTAACGGTGACTGATTCTGAAATTAATCAAACTCATAGTTACTTACCGATTGACGTTTATGGAGCAAGATTGATATTGAATTCATATAATTATTTTTCAGAAAATATATTAAGTCCAGGTGAATCTAAATTAATTAATATTGAGTTGGAAAATATTGGTAGTGAATCAGTTCCTGCAGTTACAGGAGAATTAATTTCACCTTTAAATACAATTACAGTTGAAAATTCACTTTTTGAGTGGAATGAAATTAATAGCCAGTCAGTTGTAGCTTCAAATTTTATTCAAATTAGTGCTGATGTAAATATAATTAATGGATTAGTATTGCCAATGCAGTTGCATCTTACAAATAATCAAGGTTATGATAGATTTATTCCTATAAACTTACAAATAGGTGAGGTAACTGTTGCTGACCCGTTAGGTCCAGATCAATATGGATACTACATATATGACTACGGAGACCTTGGTTATAACCTTGCTGCAATTTATGATTGGCACGAAATTGATCCAAGTTATGGTGGTCAGGGTCAAAATTTAAATTTAATAAATAATGGTGATGGAAACCCAAGTTTACAACAAACTACTACAGTAGAATTACCATTCACATTTACATTTTATGGTATTGAGTATAATCAAGTCTCCATTTGTGCTAATGGTTGGATTTCGTTTGGTGAGTCTCCAATGACATCTTTTAGAAATTATTCGATTCCAAGTGCAGGAGGTCCTTCTCCGATGGTTGCTGCATTTTGGGATGATTTAAAAACCTCTCAGGGGAATGTATTTACATATCACGATTTAAATAATGAATTCTTTGTTATTCAATGGTCAGATATGTTTACATATAATCATAATGATGAAAATGATTTTCAGATTATTTTATATAATACACTAACTCCTACAGGTGATGGTGAGATTAAAGTTCAATACAAAACATTCAATAATACTTCTACTCCTTCTAATTCAGGCTGGGCACCATCTCATGGAGCATATGCTACAATAGGTATAGAAAATCATTATGGAGATGATGGATTAGAATACACATTCCATAATCAGTATCCTGAAACTGCTTTACCACTTGGAGATGAAACTGCAATTTTCATATCAACTAGACCTAGCACACCTCTTTTAATGGGTGATATTGATCAAAATGGTGTTTTAAATATAGTTGATGTTGTTCAAATTGTAAATCATATTTTAAATCCATCATTAGATTTGCTTACTCCAACTCAGAAGTTTGTGGCAGATTTAAATGAGGATAGTGTAGTTAACGTATTTGATATTATTATAATAATTAATATTATTTTAGATTAATTTGATAATTTAATATTAGCTAAATGATTATTTTTGCACTTGCTACACTTATTTTCATACTTATAATTATAGGTATATTAGAATATCAAATACATCAAGTGGTACTTTCTAAGCTTCCAAATAGAGTTCATGTAAATGGATCTCGCGGTAAATCGTCTGTAGTTCGATTAATCGCAGCAGGATTGAGAGCTGGAGGATTTAGAACTTTGGCAAAAGTAACAGGGACCTCTCCAAGGGTAATTGATTTGAATGGTTATGATAGAATTATTCATAGATTAAGATCTCCATCAATTGGTGAGCAACTTCGTTTGCTTAGAAATTTTTCAAAACAAAATCCGGATTATATTGTTATAGAATGTATGGCAGTTATGCCTGAATATCAGTGGGTCTCTGAACATAAAATGTTAAAGTCTGATATTGGTGTTATTACAAATGTAAGAATCGATCATGTAGATGAAATGGGATATACAATGGAAGAAATAACAAAATCTCTTTCTAATACAGTTCCTAAAAATGGAAAAATTATTACAACTAAATGTCCAACATCATATTTAATTCAAGAAAAATCAAATAAAAGTAATTCAGAATATTTTGAAGTTTCAGGTGATACTGTTAATCAAGATATGATGAAAGATTTTCCATATTTAGAGCATAATGAAAATATTTCTTTAGCATTAGAGGTTTGTAAACAAGCAGGAGTGGATAAAAAAATAGCTTTAGAAGGCATGATAAATGCAACTCCTGACCCTGGAGCATTACAAATCATGAATATAGATGGAAAAGATAAAAAAAACCATTTTATCAATGCTTTTGCAGCAAATGATCCACAATCAACTTTTCAAATTTTCAAATTATTGAAAAACCGTACAAATCAAAACCATATTGCAATTTTTTTAAATTCACGATCTGATAGGCGTTATAGAACAACGCAAATGTATGAATTAGTTTTAAATAAAATTAAACCACATTTATTTATTGTCCGAGGTGATGATTTACCAAAACTTGATAAATTTGAACATACACAAAACTGTGAAATTATAATATATCCAGAATCAACAACCCCAGAAGAACTTATTAATTACCTTATAAGTTTAAGTGGGGAATATATAATGGGAATTGGAAATATGGTTGGATGGGGAGAAGAATTTATTTTAAAATTGAAACAGGCAAAAATTAATGACTGAAATAGCAGTAGGCTTAGGAATCGTAATTAGTTTATTTCTTACTGAAACTTTAGGTGTAATGGCTGGTGGTGTAATTGTGCCAGGATATATTGCTTTATATATTCATGATCCAATGCGTGTGATTAGTACTTTTATTGTAAGTTTACTCGCATATGGAATTGTGCGATTTTTATCTCAATTTATATTTATTTATGGTAAAAGACGATTAGTTTTATCTCTTTTACTTGGATTCTTCTTAGGATATCTTTCAAAGATGTATTTAATTGGTCCCGAAGATTCAAATCTTGTTGTAATTGGTAATATTATTCCTGGACTAATTGCAAGTTGGATGGATAGACAGGGTGTAATACGGACAATTAGTGTAATATTAATGACTGCAGGAACTGTCCAGCTTTTACTGATTATCATAAGTGGAGGCCAAATCCATGTTTAGGCCGGTAATTCAAAAAACACGAACATTAATTTTAATGGCTTTAGTTAATTTGATATTAGTTTTTTTGGTGTTTAACTCAATTTTAGTTGAAAAATCACGAAGTTATAATGAAAAAATCAGCGCGGCTAAAACTATGGAAAATGCTTTAATTGTTCTTAAGGATTTTGTTAAAGAACAGGAAATGCCCATTTTCAGAAGTATTGATCCGAATATGACGGGATTAATTTTCAAGGAAGAGAGTCTAATCCGTTCAAGCGATGGTAATTTGGAAGATAAACAGTCAACTTTAAAACCAAATTTTGCGGCATTTATTGTGGATAAACTACTAGCTGCCGGAGTACAAAGGGGAGATTCAATTGCTGTTTGTTTAACAGGGTCGAATCCTGGAGCAAATATTGCATTATTCAGTGCGGCTAAATCCTTAAATATCACTCCGATTATTATTTCTTCTATATCATCTTCTACATGGGGAGCTACTGATCCTAACTTTACATGGTTGGATATGGAAACAGTTTTAAATAAAAATGATATTTTTGATTATAAAACTTTATTAGCATCACTAGGTGGTAAAGGTGACTGCCTGAAACGCATCGGAAATTTTGGTGGAACTGAAGCTAGAAATTTAATAAAAGATGCAATTAAACGAAATAATGTAAAATTTATTCCATATTATTTAGAAAGAGATTCATCCAATTTATTGCGTAGTATTGACGCTCGACTCAATCAATTTGAAAATAAATTACCGCTTAATAGATATTCTGCTTTTGTAAATATAGGTGGAGGTGTATCTTCGGTTGGAATTGATGGTGTATCTAAATTAAAAAACAATTCAAATTATTCATCAGATGAGATAATAAAACGAGAATTAAATCCAAGTGTAATAAGGACTTTTGCTGAAAATAATGTACCAGTTGTTAATATTATGAAAATTAATAAAATTATAAATGGTGTTTTACCTCTTGGACCAAATAAAAATAAAATTGGTGATGGTGAAATTTATTTTACTGAACGATATAATCTCCTATATGCTTGGATAAGTACTATTATTAGTATTAGTATGATTTTTGGTATTGGTTTTATTAGTCATCGTCAAGTGAATGAACGACTAAAATCTTTTAATCCAGATTCGACACTATAGATGAAATATATTTTTCAAATATTATTTTTTATTGGATTTTGTTTCTCAGGTTATTTGCAACCAAACGATGATCCTGAAATGGAAATTCTAGAAATTAATAGTAAAACTCGCGAATATTTTATTTCTAGAAGTAATATTTTAAAATATACAATTAAAGGTCCAAAACTTATTGTATTGCACGCGAGAAAGCCCGCTCCAAAAAGGCATAATGGGGAAATAGATATTTCATTTAAAATTCATCTTGAAGGTACAAAATTAATACAACATTTTGGTAAAAATAATATATCAAAATCTGTATATTCTAAAGAACATCCTGGACACGTCTATTCAAAATCTGAAAAAATTTATATAAATATTCCAAATGGAACCTATAACCTTAATATTATTTCAGATGATGAACCTATTTTATTTCGTTTAACAACTAAAAACAAGATAAAACGAACTAAAACAGACTCAGTTTTACCTTCAAATTCCAATAATCCAGTTGTAATTACAGCTGGAAAGAAATCTAGAGAATATTCTTTAATAAAATCTCAAAATAAAGTCACATTTAATTCGAGTAATGAAAAGTTGGTATGGTTATATATAAGAGGAATACATAAAAATAAAGAATTGAATCCAATAGTATTAAATTATAATCAGCCTACAAAAAAACAATTTCAAAAAGTAATATTTTATTCTGAACCATCTCTAACTTCTAAGTCAGTAAATATTTTAGGTCAAGTTGGAAAATTAAGAACATTTCCAATTGATTTTTCTAATAGTTTCGATGAATTAATTCTTGAAAATTTATCTGATATAGATATACTTATTCGTGGAGGATTTATACAAAAAGATGAGTAAAATACTCTTTTTAGTAATGATTGGCTTTCTGTTTAGTCAGGAATTCCTAGATAGGTTGATTATCCCAATATATTACCAAGTCGATTTTTCATCAGGATATGATTCTAATATTTTTTTATTTTCAGAAAATGATTTAGAGAAAAAAGAACTCGGCAGCGCTTCGCTTAGAAATATAAAATATTATGATAGTGATTATTATTGTCCTGCTTTCAAACTTTTTTATTCTCCTGTATTATTAAATCAATATGAGACAAATTTCATTTTCAAATTTCAAAATAAATTTTATCGTACATTTAATCAAAAAAATACTTTTTCAGTAAATTCTAAATTTGAGATTAAGTTTGGTTCATATCAATGGTTAAAATTTGGCTATAATTATTCTCCTCATAATTATTTAAAACAGTTTCAGGATTTGGATGTTTTCTCAAAGGATTATTTTGACTGTACATTTTCAAGTTCTAAGACGTATGTTAATTATTCTTTTCCAATTACTAAAAAAACTTGGACACGAGTAATTTTAGAAATTTCTGATTTTTTTTATAATGAACATTTTACAGAATTTGATACTCAATTTCATGAATTTAATTGGTTTTTTTCTCATAAATGGGATAAAAATTTAAGATATAGTTTAAATATTAGTGTTGGTAAAGGAAATAATTCTACCCACTTAAATGGACTTTTGTCATCTGAATACGATCGTTCATATCATTCAGGGAATTTAAAAATTAGCAGAAGTATGTATAATATAAGATTTCTGAATTTAAATAGATTTTATATTTTATTCTCTACAGATTATAGAAATTATCTAAGTGAAGCAATTGATGACCCTTTACATTCTGGAAGATTTCATTATGATTATCAATTGTATACATCAATTACAAAGAAATTAAATTCAAATTATTCATTGAATTTATTTATGAAACTAAATAAAAGGTACACAATTTCAGAATTTGACTGGGTTCAGGATCTAAAATCTTTTAACAAATTTGAAATGGGTATAAAGTTTACTTTTAATGGAGTTTACAATATTTATCGTTAGGACAAAAATGTTTAGAAAATTAATTATTATAACTTTATTACTTTCTTTATTTCAGCAATGTCATTCTCCTAATAAGCCAATAGTTGATATTATGGGCTGTATGGACGCAGATGCTCTAAATTATAATCCAGATGCAACAGCTGACGATGGGAGTTGTATTGATATTTTACACGGCTGTATGAATGAATCTTCAATGAATTATAATCAATATGCTACTGTTGAGGATAGTAGTTGTGTGAACTCATTTAAAGTAATGGAATATAATACTAATGGATATGCTTTTAATTTGGATATAACTGATAACTTAATTGCTCTATCTGCAAATTACGATGGGACATTCCTTTTTGAAATATTAAGAAATGAAGAAGGTGATATTTTAGATTTAAATGAAATGGCGCACCTTACTGGATGGGAGGCGAATGACGGTGATGAAAAGTCTAATAAAGTCGTTATATCGGAAAATAAGAATCTCTTATTTATAATGGATATAAATGACCGCATATACATACACAAAATAGGACAGCCTGATTCATTACAATATGAATCAAGTTATTTAAGCAATTGTTTTGGTGATAATTGGCGGGACTTTGTAATTGATGATTCTCATCAGGACACAATATACATTTATCCATTAGTAAAGCATAGTAGTGCAGACCCCGGAGCACCATATATGGCAAACTCTACGTCTCTTCTAAATGGATCTATTTATTCAATAGATGAATTTGAAAATACTTTTGGACTAAATTGTTCTTATGGTGTGAATCATTCTAATATAGGTGAATACGTATCTTTATCAGATAGTCTTATTGTAATGGCAGAAGGTGAATTAGGAGTAACAGTATATAAGCAGTATGCTAATGCCAAGCTATATAATGGTTACTATGATGTTGGTGAAGAATTTATTGATTGCGATCAGGAAGCAGGTATTTGTGAAGACAATGAAATTGAATGGGATTCTAATTCTATGGGTAACGGCATATATGATGCTGGAGAGCCTTTTACAGATTTAAATATGAATGGCGTTCAAGATTCTGCAGAAACTTTTAACGATATAAATAATAATGGTTTGTGGGATTTAGGTGAGGTATGGGATGATTGCGGGGGAGGGTATTGCTTTCCAAATAATACTTTTGGTAATGGTATTTGGGATGCATATGAAGAATTTACTGATTTAGATGCAGATGGTATTTGGGATGCTGGCGAAAAACATATGGATAAAATCATTCCTACAGCACAATTTGATTTACCGGGAGAAATTCAAACAATAAAAAGTTTTGCAAATACAGTTTTTACAGGACATACTTATAATAAAGGTTGTTACATGTCTTTTCTTGATATAAATGGTCAGTTCATTAATAACATATCAATCGCTGACGGTTATAATATTCGAGGGGTTGATACAGATGGCGATTTAATTGTTTTAGCAGCAGGATATGATGGAATCCTCGTTTATCAATGGTTAGATAATACTAATATAAATTTTATTGGTAGTATATCTAGTGGCTATGCAAATTCAGTGAAAATTAAAGATAATCATATTTATTCCGCAACACGGGATGGACTTGAAATTTATAAATTAGAAAGGTAATATTTAATGAGATTATTTTTGTTATTAATTTTATTTTGTTCAGTTTTTGCTCAATCACCTTTTGATTGGGATGAGAATGGTATTCCATTAAGACAGGGGACACATATTGAATGGTGGAAAGCTGTTGAGGTGGGTCTTGATGGTGAATTTATCATTGTTTGGTCTGATTGTCGATATGGAATCAGAGATATTTTTGCCCAAAAAATTAATTCTGATGGTGAATTATTATGGGGTACTGATGGTGAGCTTGTTGCGCTTGAAGATGGATTAAAAGATGGAATTACTATAGCCCAAGCTAATGGAAGACAAGAAGATCCAATAATAATATCTGATGAATCTGGCGGATTTTATATGATGTGGATGGATTATAGAGATGAACCTGCAAAAGGAGATATTTATGCTCAACATGTTTTATCTGATGGATCACTTCAATTTGGATTAGAGGGGACACCTTTGACAAATTTACCAGGAAAACAATCTTCTCCAAATATGTGTAAAGATAATCTTGGTGGAGTTTTTGCGATTTGGAAAGATGAGTCTGATGGAAGTGCAGTTATCAAAGGTACACACATTTCTTTTGATGGAACTATATTAGCTCCAGGAGTAGGTATTGTCATTAATGATGCAACTAATTCAAGAAGTGGAATTAGTCTTGAAGTCATATCTGATGGATTAGCAGGTATGACATGGTCAAGAACAATTCCTGTTGGAGCAGGTGAGGAAGAAAACTCTGATATCGTAATACAAATTATGGATACAAATATTTCAACATTATTATCTCCAACAAATGAGGGTGGTATAATTATTTGTGATGCACCATTTAAACAGACTTCACCTAAAGTAACTTACGTAAATGGTGCACAATTTGTAGTAACATGGCAAGACCATAGAGATCCAGAAAATTATGGTGATATATACATGCAGTATTTTGATATAGAAGGAAATCCAATATTAGAACAAAATGGAATTGCATTAACTATAGATTCAGGAGAACAAAAAAAACCACGAGCAAAAGGTGATGAAACGGGTGCATATCTAGTATGGCAAGATTATCGTACAAGTGCTGATAATCCAGATGTTTATATTCAGAAGGTTGGCCTTGATGGTACAATTTTACTAGAGCAAAATGGTAAAGCAATTACTAATTTTAGTGACTCTCAGCAAATTAATCCTAGATTAACTACAGATGGATTTGGTGGTGCATTTTTCATTTGGGAAGATTATAGAAATGGTTCATATCCAGAGATTGACATATATATTCAACATTTAAATTCAAATAATGAATTTAGTTTCGGAGATAATGGACTATTAGTCAATGCTGAAAATTCAATATCGCCAGTTATGAAGCAAGATGGTTTTGGTGGAGTTTATACTGCATGGGATGATTATAGGATTGGTTCAAATAGTATTTATATGCAAAAAATCACTCCTTCTCAAGGTGTAGTATATGAAGAAAATGGTAGAAATATATTTTCAGGAATTACAGGTAATGTTGGTGATCCAGATACAGATACTCATGCCAAATCACTGTCAGTAGATAATGATAAATCATTGGTTTATTGGACTGATAATAGGTGGGCACCTGATTTACAAGAGGTGACATTTGGTATGATATTAGATCAAAACTATAATAATCCAACGAATTGGACAAATGGTGTTGCTTTGAGTATGAATCCAAGTCAAGGAAGTCCACAAATTGCTTATAATAATGGAAATTATTTAATGACATTTATTGTTGAAGGTGAAAATACAACAATTTATTATTTATCATTAGATAGTGAATTAAACTTTCAGGGTGATGGAATGGGAACTCCATTATTGGCTGGTGCCGAATGGAGCATGGTAAGTCCAAGGCTTGTAAATGGTCATGATGGATACACATATTTAGCATATTCAGGGCAGAAATATGGATCTTCATCAATTTTCTTACAAAAGTTTACATCGGATGGTGTACCTATTTGGGCAGATAATGGAATTGATATATCTGAAAATTCTGGAATATTAATGGATCATGTATTAATTGACCTTATTGCTTTGCCAAACAATGGAGTGGCTATAGCTTGGCAACAAAATAGTTTTATAAGTGGTTATTCAATTTTTGTAAAAGCTGTGGATTCAGATGGTAATATAGTTGAAGGCTGGGATGATTTAGGTGTAAATATTATACCCAATTCTGATATAATATTTAATACAAAAAATAATCCTCAATTAAATATTTTGGATGATAAGATTTTCTGTTCATGGGAAGAGTCAAGAAATTTTGATAACGGCTTAGATATTTATGGGCAAGTCGTTTCTTTAAATGGCATCGTTTTAGGTCCTGATAGCGGATTTGAGATTGTGGCTGAGCAATCTGAACAGGCAAGTTTAACTTTTACTTATAATCCAACAACAAATGAAATTCATAATTGTTGGCAGGATTATAGAAATAATGAAAATTATAATTTATACTGTAATACAACTAGTTTGGAAAGTTTTGAGTCAAATAATGAAGTATTAATTTCTGATGATATAGGAGATCAAATTTCACCCGATGTTATTTTAGGAAATAGTAGTTCATACTTAGTTGTATGGGAAGATGAAAGAAATACTCCGCCTGCACCTCCAGGAGAATTTGTGGCATTAGAGAAAGATGTTTACTTTCAGCAAGTAACAAATCACACCCCTGTTTATCAAAATAATGGATATCCACTTTGTGATGAGCTATATAAACAATCAAAACCAATTATTTTTTCTCAATTTGAAGGTTCTAATTCTTTTTATATGGTATGGATGGATTTGAGAAGTACAGGTAAAGAAGACTTGAAAAATATTTATATTCAGGCTGTAACTACTGATGAATTTGTAGAAACAACATCAGATTATTCACAAATCCCAACTCAATTTGAATTTAATAATATTTATCCTAATCCATTTAACCCATCAACTTCCATATCTTACAATATTCCTTTTCAATCAAATGTTAAAGTAGAAATAATTAATTTACTTGGTCAGACAATTGAAGTAATTTTTAATGATCTTATGAGTGTTGGACAGCATACTTTAGTGTGGAACCCTGATAATATTACTAGTGGTACTTATTTAGTACGCGTAATATTTAATAATGAAATCATAAAAACTAAAAAGGTATTTTTTATTAAATAAATGAAATTTTTTATATGCATACTTATCTTGTTTTCTACCGTTTTAATAGGTCAAAACCGTTTAAATGAAAGGTATCATACCTATGAAGAAATTAGAGACTCATTATTTTCGTGGGATGAGCAATTTGGTCAGAATATAGAACCTAATCAACTTTATCCAGGTAGTGGAATTATCTATCATTTAGAAGAGATAGGTGTTTCTTCAAATGAAGAATTACCTTTTTGGGGTGTGAGATTATCATTTAACGCTGATCATAAGCAAGATAAGCCTAGAATACTTTTTTTGGGACAGTGTCATGCAGAAGAAATTTTAGGTGTTGAAATTACTATGGAATTAATATCTATGTTTTTAAATCCAGAAGACTATCAAGATTGGTATTACAATATGGCAGCATTATTATATTCTTCAGAAATATGGATTGTACCAACTCATAATCCAGAGGGTTTACGTGTTGTTCATGGTTATGAAGAGCATGGTCATTGGATTCAAGATGAAAGCTTTAGAAAAAATAAAACAGATGTTAATTTAAATGGTATTTTTGACTACTTGGTTGGAGTTGGTAATGATTCTGATGGAGTAGATTTAAATAGAAATTATGATTTCAATTGGATTTTTGGTGACGGTCCATTTGAATATGACAACGGAATTGGAGCATATCAATCTCATTTTGATTACTATAAAGGTCATGAACCATTTTCAGAGTTAGAATTACAAGGAATTAGAGACTTTGCTTTTAGAGAAGATTTTTTACTTTCTATCTCTTACCATAGCTCTAGATCCGGTTCTGTTGCTGAAAAAGTTATTTATTCATGGCTATGGGAAGATGATAAACCAGCACCTGATTTATCGGTCATAGCTGAAATTGGTAACGAAATAGCTGATAAAATCATGAGAGAAGATGGAGGAGGCGGATATTTACCTGTTGCTCATGGAACTAAAAAAGGAAACGCTCATGATTGGTTTTATTCGCAAACTGGTACATTTCAGTATCTAATAGAAGTTGGTACTCAAAATATGCAGCCTAATAATATTGATTTAATTCAAGGAACAATTGATCGAAATTTAAATGGCGCGTTTTATTTAATGAATAGAGCGATAGGATATAATAGCGGTGATTTAGCTGCTCCATCTAATCAAGTGAGTGGTATCATTACAGACTCAGAAACTGGTCATATTATAGAAAACGCAGAAGTCAAAATTCTTGAAATGGATGGAGGTATGTTAGAGCCAAGATTGACTGATGAATTTGGTCGATATAGAAGACTTCTTTCCAATGGTTTATATACTTTACAGGTAATGGCTGAAGGCTATTTTTCTTATGAATCAAGCGTTAATTCTTCAAGTGGTACAATCACATATAAAAATATAGAATTATCACCAAGACCTAGTTATTCGCTTGACATTAATTTAAATGTACCAAGCTATCATCAAGCTGAAATCTTTATAGATATTATAACAGAATTGAAAACTTATACATTTTCACTTAATAATGGATTTAATTCATTAAATTTATTTTCTGATAGCTACGAATTAAAAATATACAGTGAGGGATTATTCACACAGTTTTTAGAATATAATTTGAGTCAAAATTCTACATATAATTTAACATTAAATAGCGAAGAAATTATTTTCGAGGAAGATTTCTCCAGTATAGAAAATTGGAATATTTTATCTGGAGATTGGAATTTAGAAAATGGTAAGTTAGTTTCTCAAACAAATTTAACATATGATGAAGGAGCCTTCTGGCAGATTCAATATAATAGCGAATTAAATATCCCTGAAGATTCACAGCTTAATTTAGTTTTAGATTTTAAAAAAGAATTTGAGTGGGAATATGATTATGCATTCTTTGATTTTGATGATAGTAATGATGGTTCTGAATACATATTACAAAATCATAATTGGAATCAGCATCAATTAGAAATACCAATAAATAATTTGAATCAACTATTGATTGGTATTTTCGCTGATTCAACAGTTCAATATCGTGGATTAGAGATAGATAATCTTAAATTGGTTTCTCAACCAATTACTATAGAGTCTAATAATATCAATCAAGGATTACCTAAGGAGTTTAAAATAAAAAAAATATTCCCAAATCCTTTTAATCCATCAACTTTAATATCATATCAAATTCCAAAGAGTGGTAAAATTAAAGTTGATGTTTTCAATATTTCAGGTCAAAAAATACAATCAATTTTTTCAGGATATAATAAAGTTGGTAATCATGAGATTTATTGGTACCCTGAAAACTTAAGTAGTGGATTTTATTTTATTAAAATTATCTACAATAACAAAGTAAGCAAAACTCAAAAGGTAATGCTACTTAAATAGAATTTATTTAATTTTTAATTTAAGGTAATTAAATGAAAAAAATATTTATTACATTAATTTCAATATCAATGTTACTTTCAGGAACAAATTTAATCCCTCTCTCACAAAAAGGGATAGATCGCAATATAACTAGTCATTACAGTAGGGGGATTTATCTAATTATTGTTCCTCAAAATAATCTAATAGAGCGTATGTCAAATGATCCTGCAGGAAATTTTGTTCTGTTTAAGAAAACACAAGGTTTTGATGTTGATATTATCTCTATTGAAGGAATGGGACTTGATGCAGAAGGACTGAGAGAAATTATCTTTGAATATAAAAATTCCAATCCATTACTAGAGTATGTCTTACTTGTCGGAGATGTAAATTGGAATTATGCAGTACCTACTTTCACTATTCCATCAATTAATGAAGAAGATATTAATGTAACAGATTATAAATATACATTTTTTACAGATGATGAGAATGCTGATAATTATGACGCATTTCATCCTGATATTTTTGTAGGGCGATGGAGTATTCAGACGAGTTCTGATTTATCTAATTTAATTGCTCGAAGTATTAAATATGTAACTTTAGAATATATTAAGAATACTCCATTCATAGATTATTTGGATAGATCACTATTAGTTGCAGGAAGTTATGCTACATATGATGGAAATTCAGTTCCACCTAGTCAATGGCCTGTTACGCCTGTATGGACTTCTATATGGCTTTATGAAGAATTAGAAGAGTTTGGGTATACTCATATTGATACAGCATTTTATCATGCTGGAAATTATCAAAATGGAGAGACTAATCCAATGGTAGCAAATTCATGGAATAGTGGTGTAGGTATCATTAATTATAGGGGATGGGGTGATGCTAATGGATGGCACAAACCATATTTCCATAGAGAAAATGTAAATAATTTAACAAATGGTTGGATGCTCCCAATTGTTATGAGCTTTGTATGTAATACTGGTGATTTTGGGAATGATTATAATGGAAGCGGATTAGATAAATGTTATGGTGAGGCAATGGTTACTTATGGGTCAATGAATTTACCAAAAGGTGCCGCTGCAATGGTTGGGCCATCGGATTTAGATACAGATACTCGATTTAATAATGTAATTTGCGGCGCTATGTGGGATGCTTTACTTGAAGAGGGTGTTCATGAGCTTGCACCTGCATTACATGTTGGTAAACAATCTCTCATTACTGAATTTCCAGACCAAATGGCACAGTTAGATGCAAATGGTAAACCAGGAGTAGTTTATTTTTATCATCATGTATATAGTGTGTTAGGTGATCCTAGTATTCCTGTTTGGCTTGGTGTACCAGATGAAATGACAGTCAATATTGTAAACGGCGCTGAGTTAAATAATTCACATCTAAGTATTAATGTTACCGATCCCAATGGTTATCCTTTAGATTTAGTAGTGGGTGCATTGATGTATGGGGAAGAACTGATTGGAAAGGGACTTTCAAATGAAAATGGTAATCTAAATATTGATTTTGCAGACATACCGATAGGAACTCAATTAGAACTTTATTTAAACAAGTCACAGTATTATCAACAAAAAGTAGATTTGAATTATACTTCTGATAATGGTGATGAATTTAATCCTGAAGTATTTACTTACTTTGATATTTCAGCATCAACCACCGAAGGTATGAACTATGTTACTCCTGGGAATTCATTAGAATTATCATTAGATATAGCTAATCCAACTCCATTGAATTATAGTGATATTTCAATTGAAATTATATCTTATTCAGATGGAATTGAAAATGGAACATTAATTCCTATTAGTTTTGATATTAATGAATTTGAAACTACAACAACAACTCCAATTTTAACAGGAAGTATAAGCTCATCCATATCAATTGGAACAGAGTTATACTTAGATATAGAAGTATCTTATAATGCTACATTAGTACAAACTAAAAGATTAAATTTAATTGTACCATCTTTAAGTCAAAATGATCCCATACCACCAGATAATTATGGATACTGGGGATATGATAATTGGGATACAGATTATCCTGAAGCTCCAATCTATAATTGGATTGAAATTAGCCCGACAAATGGTGGTGATGGAACAGATTTACAATTAGCTGATGATACACGTACCAGAATTCCAATTGGGTTTGATTTTACTTATTATGGTAATATATATGATGAAATTACAATATGTTCAAATGGTTGGGCAAGTTTTGAACCAACTTCTTTATCTCATTTTTGGAATTTTTCTATTCCGATGCCTATGGGACCAACAGCAATGTTAGCTCCATTTTTTGATGATTTAGATGATAATGTTGGTACTGAACCATTTCATGTTTTATCATATTTAGATGACGAAAATGGACAATTTATAATTCAATGGGAAAATTTAGCAAATGGTGAAAATGATGAGTATTGTCCAGATGATTGTGATAGAGAAACTTTCCAGATGATTTTATATAATCCTGAAATATATCCGACAACTACAGGCGATGGAGAGATTTTATTTCAGTATAAAGAGGTTAATGATGTTGACCAAAACGGAAATTATTCAACTATTGGAATTGAGTCCCCAGATCAAAATACAGGAATTCAGTATAGTTTCAACAATATGCCTGGGCCTGGTGCTTCATTAATTCAAAATAATATGGCAATTAAATTTACTACTGACGCGCCAAGTGGATATTTATCAAATTCTAAATTAGAAGAGATTCCAAGTTCATTTACTATACTTCCAGTTTATCCTAATCCATTTAATCCAGAAGTCACAATTAGATTTGAATTAAATAAAACTGATAGAATTTCAATTTCAATTTATGATGTAAAAGGTAAAGTAATCGAAGTTATTTCTAATAAAGTTTATAATGTAGGATCTCATAAATTAAATTGGAATGCAGATAAAAATCCAAGTGGAGTATATTTTATCCAATTTAAAAATTCAGAAAATTTAAAATTAAGTTCGAAGATTACACTGGTTAAGTAAAATTGAAAAGCCTCAATAGTTGGGGTTTTTTAAAAATTTAATGCATAGTATACTATATAATTTCTAAAATATTTTCAGGTGGTCGGCCAATTACAGCTTTTTCATCATTAACAATAATTGGTCTCTCTATTATTCTAGGATATTCTACCATATGTTGTAATACTTCATTTTCATTTTCAAAATTTATTTCTAAGTTCAACTTTTTAACATCACTTTTTCGGATAAACTTTTGAGGAGGTAATCCTAGTTTTGATGCAATTTCTTTCAATTTATTTAGTGATAAAGGATTTTTAATATATTGAATTTCTTCATATTCAATGTTTTTATCTTTAAGAATCTGCACTGATTCTCGACTTTTTCCTCAGTTTGGATTATGATAAATTATTATTTTTTTCATTTTGCCTCTAATATGCTTTTTTTGATGGGTTAGGTATAAATTTTGCTGAGCATTCGTCCCATAAATAACACCAATTACATAATACTGTCTCTTTTGGATAAAAGTTTTCAATATTTTCGGATGATTTAATAATATTTTTTACATTTTTTGAAATAATATTTTTAAATTTTTGAATTTCATCTGATGAATGTGAAATTGTCAATTCAACACCATTTCTTAAAAAATGCCAAGTTAATGAAATCTTTTTGACTGGTCCATAATTCTGTTCGACTGCAATTTGATACATAGCTAATTGTAAATCTCGTTTAGCCATATTTTGTGTCATTGCTCTTTTACCAGACTTGTAATCATGAATTACCCAAAAACCATCTTCTGGCTGATCTAAGCGATCAATAACTCCTCTAAATTGATATTTTCCTTCAATATTAAAATTCAAAGCTAGTTCTGTTGCATAAACTTTTTGATCAAAAATGGGTCCATATTTATGATAATAATTTGATAAACATCTTTTACCAATTGCATAAAAATGATTACTTAATAAATTATGATCAACAATAAAAATTTTATTATGCCATTTATCTTGCCAAATATTATCGTAAATTTTGCATATTTTATCAAAAGTAATATAAGGCCTTCGCATATTTTCTTTCTGATAAAGCCACTCTAAAGTACCATGAACACATTTACCCATAAAGGCTTCT
>MDTB01059324.1_pt1 | contig 39569 bp, 32 predicted proteins | sample 811161 | NCBI WGS metagenome assembly MDTB01 (sample SAMN05326650, study PRJNA326480) | marine metagenome | isolation source: seawater | place: Mediterranean Sea | collected 2009 | reverse complement strand
GCGCGCACCCGCGATCTCGGGCACGGCATCCTCCTCGCCGAGGAAACCCTCACGCTCGCGGACGGCGCCCCCGTCAGCGATCCGATCATGCCGCTGCGGGTGGCGGTCCACGCCGCCCGAGAAGATGCCTTCATCGTCCGCGATGTGCTGGATCGTATCGCGGCCGAAGGCACGGCTCTGCCGGATCCGTGGCCCGATGAAGCCCGTGAGCTTTTTGTCGACTTGTTGTTGATGGGGCACGACATGATCCGGGTGGTCGAAGCGCTCGACCAGGTCGATCTTGTCACCCGCCTGATTCCTGAATGGGCTCCGAATCGCCATCGCCCGCAGCGCAACGCGTACCACCGGTTCACTGTCGATCGTCACCTGCTGGAGGCTGCAGCCGAAGCCGCTCGGCTCGTCGATCGGGTCGAGCGGCCCGACCTGCTCGTCCTGGGAGGCTTGTTCCACGATATCGGCAAGGGCTACCCCGGCGACCACAGTGAGGTCGGTGTGGGTCTCGTGCACACGATCGCCGAGAGGATGGGCTATCCGCCCGCCGACATCGAGACGCTTGAGGCGCTCGTCCGCCATCATCTGTTGCTCCCCGATGTGGCATCGCGACGCGATCTGGAGGACGAAGGCACCGTGAAACTCGTTGCCGATGCGGTGCCCTCGACGGGAACTATCGAACTGCTTGCGGCGTTGACCGAGGCCGACTCGATCGCCACGTCCAAGTCGGCCTGGAACAGCTGGAAGGCCGGGCTCGTCAACGACCTCACTCGGCGCACGGTCCGGTACCTGCAAGGCCACACCGATCTTGAGTCCGACGAGTTCCCGACCCACGAACTGCTCGCCCTCGCGGCGAAGGGCGAGACCCACGTGACGATCGTCGGCCAGATCGTCACCGTCGTCGCTCCCGACCGTCCGGGTGTCTTCAGCCGGGTGGCCGGAGCGCTTGCGCTGCACGGCATCGAGATCGTCGATGCGAACCTCGGCACAGCCGACGGTATGGCGATTGATCAGATCCGCATCATGGGTGGCTCGGCGCTGGCGGATCGACCTGACGCTGTCATCACCGACATTGAGCGGGCGTTGCGGCGACAGCTCGCTATTACGGCCCGCCTCTTGCGTCGGGCGAAGTCGTATCGCTTCCAGCCCACTGCTGCGGCGCGCCTCGTCGAGCCGGCGGTGATCGTCGACAACGAGGTCTCGTCGTCGGCGACCGTGCTCGAGGTGCGCGGCCCTGACTCGATCGGGTTCCTTTACCGAGTCACCCGTGCGTTCGTCGAGCTCGATCTCGACATCGCCCGGGCGAAGGTGCACACCCTTGGCGACGATGTGATTGACACGTTCTATGTTCTCAGTCCGGACGGCGCAAAGGTCACCGATCCGGAATACCTTGCCGAGATCGAGATCGCAGTGCTTTCTGCGATCGGTGCCGACGCCTAGGACTTCATGAGCGACCGTCCCGCAACCGAACGAGAACTTCTGCGCTGGGCGGAGGCGCTCTCCTCCACCGCCATGACGGGTCTCGGTTTCACCGACAACCTCTACGAGCGTGAACGTTTCGAGGAGGTCCTCGAGATCGCTGCCGACATCCGTAGCCATGTGGTGGGAGGTCTCGATCCACAGCGCCAGGTGCAGGAGTGGCTTGACCGCATCGGTGTCGGGGTCGCCGGCTACGTCACGCCCAAGATCACGGTCGGTGCGGTCGTCGGCAACGATCACGGTGAGCTGCTGATGGTGCAGCGGGCCGACAGCGGTGTGTGGCTGTATCCCACCGGGTGGGCCGATGTCGGCTACTCACCGGCTGAGGTTGTTGTGAAGGAAGTGAAGGAAGAGGCCGGGATTGACTGTGAAGTCGTGCGGCCAATCGCGGTGCTTGATGGGCAACGCCGGGGCTTCACCAGGATTCCGCTCGTCTCGCTCGTGTTCCACTGCCGGGCCACCGGCGGCGAACTCACCGCCCATCCGCTCGAATGCATCGATGTCGGCTGGTTCGCCGAGGACGCTCTGCCCGACCCCACGGCAGGGGCTGATTTGTGGGCAGCCCACGCGTTTGCGGCGATCCGGGGCGAAGATGTGCCGGTGTTGTTCGATCTGCCTCGAACGCCGCCGTGGAAGGGCGTCCCCGATCATCTAGAGGGGTCCTCGTGACCGCAGCCGTCGATTACGGCACGACCCGAGACGGCCTCATCCAGCTCCGTCGCCGTTGGCGGCCTGCCGGCGGTGCCTCGGCTGCGGTGCTGATGGTGCACGGGCTAGGAGAGCACTCCGGCCGATACGAACATGTCGGCGCTCGCTTTGCCGAACGAGGGTTCGACGTCGTGATGCTCGACAACCGCGGCTTCGGTGCGTCCGGCGGCCGGCGCGCCTATGTCGACTCCTTCTCGCAGTTCCAGGACGACGTCGAGGATCAACTCGCTGCGATCCGCAAGCTCGGTCTTCCGACGGTCCTGCTTGGGCACTCACTCGGTGGGCTGATCTCCACGGGGTACTGCACGAGCGGTCGCCCGCTTCCTGATGCGCTCGTGCTGTCGGGCCCTCCGCTCGGCTACGAGCTGGAGGGTTCGGAGAAGATCCTCAAGATGGCAGGACCGTTAATCCGTCGTTTCCGTCCCGGGTTCGAAGTTCGCGATGAATTTGATCCGGCCAACTACGCCACCAACATCACGGTCGGTGAGCGGTTCTTCGAGGATCCACTGCGCGTCGATTTCAAGACGATCTCGCTCGCCCTCGAGATGGTCGGCGAGATCGACCGGGTAAAGGACGCAGTCGCCGGGCTCGACCTGCCGACGTGGGTTGGTCACGGCGAAGTCGACCGGCTCGTGCCCGTATGGGCCTCGGACCCGCTGGAGTCGGTCGCAGCCGTCCGCAGGGTCTACGACGGCCTCGGTCATGAGATCTTCAACGAGCCGGTCGGCCTCGACATCGTCGACGAGGTGGCTGCCTGGATCGAGCAGATCCTGGGGCTCTGAGGTCGTTTGCCCAGCCACGGACTAGGCCTGGGAAGCGCTGGTTTCTCTGAGTTTCTCGAGTTTCGCTGTCACTGTAATAGCCCGTCAGGTCGCGTGATTTACTGCCGCTCGGATTCATGGCTGGTACATGCTCAAGCGACCTGGACAGCGTCCTCGCAGTTAGCGGGAAACTTGCCCGGGAACGAAAGGACGAGGTATCGATCGAGCGCGGTGGCGCCCAGGAAACGGCTTATCGGACTCAAGGTTCGCCTTGACCGGTTGCTTTTTCATCGCAGATGAACCGGAGCCGCCCAACGTCTTCTTCGTCGTGCTTTGGGTGCGCGCCGTCGGTCCTGGCAGGCTTGTCGCGGAAACCTTCGTCGAATAGGGGCCGACGCGATTGGACCGGTACTGACCAAGATCAGTGGATGCTCATCCGACGATTGTGGGGGCAGTGGCTGCTTGCGAACGCAGCGGGTGACCCGAGGCCGCCGACGGTAAACCGTTTCCTAAAAAAACGGCTTGTCGGACTCAAGATTCGCCTTGATCGATTGTGCGAAGCGGGCGGCGGGGGCGCCGTCGAATGCACGATGATCCCAGGTGAGGCTCAGCGTCAGCCGCGACACCTTGATCGGTGAACCGTCATCGGCCCAGGCGACGTCGTCGCGGAGCCGCCCAACGCCGAGAATCGCAGTGTTGGGCGGGTTGACGACCGGTGTGAAACCGTCGACTCCGAACATCCCGAGCGCGGTCACCGAAAATGTCGAACCGTCCATGTCCGCTAGGCTCAGGGTGCCCTCGCGAGCGGCAGTCGTCAACCGGGTCGTATCCGAGGCGATCTCAACCAAGCTCTGCTGGTCAGCGTGTCGCACCGCCGGAACCACCAAGCCATCATCGAGCGCCACCGCCAGCCCGACATGCACATCGGGCAGGTAGGCGACGCCCTCGTCGGTGACCTGGCTGTTGACGTGGGGATGCTCCCGAAGAGCTGCTGCGACCGCCATCACGACATAGTCGGTGTAGCCGGGCACGACATCATCGCCGCGGCGCCCAATGCGGTCCGCCATGACCCGGTCCATGTCGACGTCGACCATCAACGTGAGCTGCGCCATGGTGTTGAGCGACTCGCTCATGCGGCGAGCAATCGTGCCACGCATACCTGTGAGCGGGATCACGTGGTCCGGCGTTTGGATCGGAGCGGGCGACGACGTGCCGGTGGTTCGGGTTGATGGGACTTGCTGTGCGAGCAGGTTACGGACATGCGCAAGGACATCGGCGCGGGTCACCCGAGGGTCCGTGCCCGATGCCGCCACCGTGCTGACGTCAATGCCGATGTCATCGGCAAGGGAGCGGGCCGCAAGCGTCGCCAGCGCGGAGCTGGCTGTGCCCTGAGCCGGCGGCTGTGGGCGGGTGACCGCAAGCTCGACGTCCTGGGAGACGATGCGTCCGCCGGGTCCGGTCCCGAGGACCGACGCCAAGTCGACTCCGAGCCGAGCTGCGACGCGGCGGGCGTTCGGCGAGGCAAAGAGGCGGCCACCGGCTCGCGGAGCAACTGTGACGGGCGCCGGCGCCGTCGTTGCGGGTGGGGTGTTCGTCACCGCTGGGGCGTCGCGCTCAGGAGCGGTCCGTGCCGCCGGCGGCTCTTCTCCCGGCTCGAGGAACCATCCGATTTCGGCCCCGCAGTCGTAGCTCTCGCCGACGGCGCCGACCTGGTGCAGGCGACCGGCGCCACTTGATTCGATGTCGGTCTCGACCTTGTCGGTCTCGACGCGAAGTAAGACTTCGCCGACACCTACCTCTGCACCGTCGTCCACAACCCATTCGATGATCGTGCCCGCCTCCATCGTGAGGCCGAGTTTTGGCATCGGGAAGGCCTTCGCCATGTCGTTACTCCCGTCCGCTGGCCCAGGCCAGCGCGCGTCCTACGTCAATCACTCGTGGACCATCTATTCTAATTGTCGCTGTCGCGGTTCGATCCGCCCCAAGCGTGCGGTCCCTTTCCCCGTCAAAACTCAACACACCCGGACCCTCGAACGTCACCGAGTCCCCGGCTTCAAGGTGGTGGTGGCTCATTAGGCCGATGGACGCATACAGACCGGGCGCAATCGGCGCTCGCACCCGGCTGGCCGCATTTGGATCACAGCGGACATGCACGGCGCCCGGCGCCCGCCTGTCTTGATGTGCCACCGCCGCTGCGATCGCTGACAGCCCCACGCTGCCTGGTTCGGCGATAGTCGCCACGATCTCGCGGACCCCATCGGGGCTCCACACCGCCCTTGCTGCAGTGAATCGGTCGTTGGTAAGCACCACGTCCACCAGGCCGAGGTCGTTTTCGCCGTCGTCGAGTTGAACGTCGATCGTTTTGGCTCGGTGGGTGACCGCTGCCAACGGAACCTTCTCGGTGGCAACCAGGGCGGCGGCCTCGCCGGCGACGGTGGCTTCGTGGGGCCGAGGGAAGACATTGTTCGTGCCAGTCGATAACGCCACGATCGGGGCATCACGCCAGCCCTTGGCGACATCGCGATGGGTGCCATCTCCCCCGAGAACCACTACAGCGCCGACCCTGCGGGACCGGCAGAGTGCGGCGGCCTCTCGCGTGCTGTGGGCCGAATCTGCCGCCGGGGCATCCATGATCTCGATCTCTGCACTCGCTTCGAGTCGGTCGATGGCGCGTTCGGCCAGACCGCGGCGGTCGCCGGACATGATCACCCGGGTGGCGCCACCCTCCATCGCGCCGATTACCGCTCGCCGCAGGGTCCCTACCTTCGAGGCGTCCGACACGGGTGAGGCTTCGGCGACGAGGCGGCGGATATCCTTGCCCGCCGCGGGGTTGACGATGATCGCGACTGTGCCCATCAGCTTCCCGGAAGGGGGCGTCCAATCGTCTCGCGAAGCTCCCGGCCGATTCGTTCTGCGTTGGGGACGTAGTCGGCTTCGAGGCTTGGGCTGAACGGCACGGGCGAGAACGGCGCGCCGACGCGGCCGATCGGGGCGTCGAGGTAGTCGAAGGCGTGCTCCTGCACCTGCGCTGCGATCTCGGCGCCGAGCCCACCGAAGCGCACAGCTTCGTGCACGATGGCGATGCGGTTCGTCTTTTTTGCCGACTCGATGACCGTGTCGATGTCGAGTGGCTGCACCGTCCGCAGATCGATGACCTCGCAATCAATGCCGTCGGCAGCCAACTGTTCCGCAGCGACGAGTGACTCTTGGGCCATCCGGCCGTAGGAGACGACGGTGAGGTCCTCGCCGGGGCGCAAGATACTCGCCGTGCCGAGCGGAATCTCGTACATATCTTCGGGCACCGGCCCCGAGACGCCTAAGAGCATCTTGCTCTTGACCACGATGGTTGGGTTGTCATCGCGAATCGACGAGATCATCAGACCCTTCATGTCGTAGGGCGTCGACGGCATGACGACCTTCAACCCAGGCGTGTGGCAGAGGAAGGCCTCCAGACTCTGACTGTGCTGGGCCGCCGCCGAGAGTCCGGCGCCACCGTTGGTGGTGATCGTCAGCGGGAGCCTGGCCTTACCGCCGAACATGTACTTGAGCTTTGCCGCCTGGTTGGCGATCTGGTCCATTGCGACCATCACGAAGTCGAAGAACATGAGGTCGACTACCGGACGCAGACCAGCCACGCCAGCACCAATCCCGAGGCCGACGATGGCTTGCTCGGCGATCGGCGTATCGACAACTCGTCGCTCACCGAATGCCGCTGTGAGGCCGGCGAAGCTCCCGAACACTCCGCCGATGCCCACGTCCTCGCCAGCAACGAAGATGTCTTCGTCCTCCGCCATTAACTGGTGCAGAGCCTCGTTGAACGCAGCGGTGTACTTGAGTTCTCGAGTCCCGGCGGCCGGTTCGGTGATGGTCATTGGGCAGCCTCGGTGTAGACGTCGTCGAGCAATCTGGCAGGGTTGGGCATCGGGCTCGACTCGCCGAACTCGACCGCCTCGTCTACAGCGGCCTGGACCTCGGCGCGGACCGCTGCGGCCTGGTCGGCGGTCATGATCCCCGCCTCGGCCATACGAGCCTCGATGCCGTCGATCGGGTCGCGGGCTTGCCACGACGCGACCTCGTCGTCGGGCCGATACGGCAGACCGAGCGTTTGCACCCCGTGGTGGTTGTAGAAACGGTAGGTCTTGGCCTCGATGAAGCTTGGGCCGGCGCCGGAGCGACAGTGCTCCAGGGCTTCGAGCGCGGTCTCGTACACGGCCGCTGCGTCCATGCCATCGACGATCGTCCCGGGAATCCCGTATCCGGAGGCCCGTTCGACAACATCGGCGATGGCCATGGATCGGTCGCGGGAGGTGAACTCGCCATATTCGTTGTTCTCGCAGACGAACAGCACTGGCAGTTTGAGCGCGGCAGCCATGTTCGCGGCCTCGTGGAAGGCGCCGATGTTGCTGGCGCCGTCGCCGAAGAAGACCACCGACACTGCGCCGTCGTCGCGGTACTTGTTGGCGAAGCCGGCGCCGACGGCGATGGGTACGCCGCCTCCGACGATCCCGTTGGCGCCGAGCATGTTCAGGTCAAGGTCGCAGATGTGCATCGACCCGCCCTTGCCGTTGCAGTAGCCGGTCTCCTTGCCCATGAGTTCGGCCATCATCTTGTTGAGATCGCCACCTTTGGCTACAAGGTGGCCGTGGCCGCGATGCGTCGAGCTGATCTGGTCTTCGGGTCGCAGGGCCGCGCACACACCAGCGGCAACGGCCTCTTGGCCGACGTAAAGGTGGATGAAGCCCGGCATTCTGGCTCCTTCGAAAAGTCGTCCGGCAGCCTCCTCGAAGAGGCGAATGCGCAGCATCCGTCGGTGCATGTCAAAAAGGATGTCGTCGTCTAACGCCACGGGGTTCTCCTCACAGTCGAATTGGCCATCACGCGTCCATCCTCAGTCCCCACCGGAGAGCCCGGCGCAGCAGTTCGTAGTACTGCGGCGCTTCCCAGGAGCAACGCTCGATGCGCGGGTAGTAGTCCGTCATGGGCGCCATGTCCCAATGGCTGCGGCAGTGACCAAGCGTGTTGTATAACACGGCGCCGTCGCCCAAGGGCCGGACGTATTGGACAAGTCGTTGACCGTCGCCGTTGGTCCAGTCGCTCTCGTCAAAACCGGCTGCGGTTCCGGTCCAATTGGTGGCGAGGTGGACGTCGAATGATCCACGGTCGTGGTAGTCGCACAGGTACAGCTCGTCGTCGGTCTCGAATGGCTCGATTCCGTCGACCAACCAATGGTCGCTAACCGCTGCCACGGTGTACGGCGCTATTGGTGGGTGGGCGATGAATTGGCTACCCAGGGTCTCGGCCCAGGTGGGGAAACACCGTGGTGTCGAGACGCCGGCCACTCCGAGGTCGAGAGCGGCGTTCGTGCCGTGCAGCGCAATCCATCGACCGCCAGCCTCCACCCACGAAGCAATAGCGTCTTGGGCGTCGGTTGAAGGCCGCACGTCGCAGGTGTAGGACACGAGTAGATCCGCGCCGACGATGGCGTCGGTGGCCTCGTAGTCGCTGTGTACCGACACACGTACGTGCGGGTGCTCGACCATGAGCTTGAGGAGCTCGAGACGGGCGAAGTCGATGTCGTGGAATCGCCCGCCCGCAACGAGTGCGGCCGAGACTCGCGACGGCGGGTCGTGCTCGGAAGTCATCGAACTCAGTAGTCGACGCGCTTGACGAAGCCGCCGTCGACGGTGACGTTGGTCCCGTTGATGTGTTTAGCTGCATCCCCTGCCAGGAACGCAACGGTGTTGGCAACGTCTTGGGGCTCACCAATCTCGCCACCGGGGTGGGCCGCCTCGGTGGCGCCGTAGAAGTCTGGCATGTGGTTCTTGATCATGTCCCAGTCCCCACCGTTGACCATGATCGGGCCGGGCGAGACGACGTTGCACCGGATTCCCATCGCGCCCAGAACCTGGGCTTGGCCGAGCGTCCAGTTGGTAGCGGCGGCCTTGAGCGCGCTGTAGCTCCCGGCGCCTGTGGAGAAGTGCTCCGTTGCAGCGGTCGTGCCGATGCTGATCAGCGACCCGCCTCCGTCGGCGAGGGCTTCTTGGGCCGCGCCCACGCCGCCGACGAGCGCCATCAGATCGACGTGGAAGTTGGTCGCCCAGTCTTCGAGAGAGGCCTGCGGCTTGCCCGAAGTGTTGTGGACGTAGATGTCGATTCCACCGAGGGCTTCGGCGGCGGAGTTGACCCAGCTCACCAGCGACGACATGTCGCTGGCGTCCGCCGCGCTACCCCACGCAGTTCCGGACGCGGCGAGTTCCGCAACCGCAGCGTCGACGTCATCGGTGTTTCGAGCGCAGACCGCCACGCTCGCGCCTTCGTTGAGCAACGTCTCGGCTATGGCGCGGCCGATGCCTCTGGTGGCGCCGGTGACCAGTGCTCGCTTGCCCGAAAGACCGAGATCCATGACTTGTTCCCTCACATCTCAGAAATGTATTGAGCACAATAATACGCGACAGCGGGCCGCGGCCAATGGCCGCGCCCCCCGCCTCGGTAGCGGCACTATGGCTGCTCGGCCGAACGGGCATCTTGCATTGCTCGCATCCATTTGGGCCCGGGGAGCCACTGTGCGATCACCAAGACCAGCGCCATGACAAACGCACACGTCGCGAACACCGCGTTGAAAGGGTCAATCGCTGCCTGGGTCACCGGGTCGCCGGACTCGAACGGCGTGTCTTCCACCGCCGCTGAGACCGCAACCAAGCCCGTCACGCCGACCGCCACCGCGATCTGGCGCGTCACCGATGTGAGCCCAGCGCCCTGGTTCACCTCATCGAAGCGCAACGCGGTCATGGCGACGACGTTGGGCGACATCATGCCGATGCCTGCGCCGATGCCCCCGATGGTGAGTGCCAGCGCTACGAACCAGAGGTCGGTCTCGGGGCCGAGCCGCGACAACAGGGCGAACCCCAACCCCATCAAGAGTGCACCGACGGTCACGGGCCCGCGTGAACCGAACCTATCCGTGAGGCGACCGCCGAATGGCATGAACGCGCCGAGACCGATTCCGGCGGGCAGCAACACGAATCCGACCGTGATGTCGGCGACGCCCCGCGTCGAGCTGAGTTCGAGCGGGATGAACAGGCCGCGGCCCATCTGTGTGACCATGATGAGCGCGGAAGTGACGACACCGAGTGCGTAGGTTCGGTTGGCGAAGAGTGCGACATTCACGAGCGGATGCGAGCGACGCAGCATCCGAGTGACGAACCAGGCCACGCCGCCCAGGCCTATCGCCAGTGATGCCACCGTCGGCAACGAGAGCCATCCCCACGACTCCGCCTCCGACAGTCCGATCGTGAGGGCGCTAGTGCTGACCGATGCGACGGCGAGACCGATGACGTCGAGACTGCGGTGTCCGCCAGGCCGAGAGGCCGTCATGATCCGCCATGCGAAGAGCGCCCCCACCCCGCCGATAGGGACGTTCACCGCGAAGACCCATCGCCACCCGACCGTCTCGACGATCGCGCCGCCGACGAGCGGCCCGACTGCGGGCGCCACGGTGAGGGCGATGCCCCAAAGGCCCATCGCCTTCCCGCGCTCATAGGGCCCGAACGTCTCGAAGATCATCGCCGTCGTGACCGGGATCAGGAGACCTCCGCCCAGTCCTTGGAGCACACGAAACGCCACGAGCACGGGCAGCGATGGGGCCATGGCGCAAAGCCCGGATCCGACGGTGAAGACCGTAAGGGTAGCTATGAAGGCGTTCTTGCGTCCGAAACTGTCACTGATCCAGCCGCTGGCGAGTTGGGTCACGCCCAGCGCGACTATGTAGGCCGTGAAGACCCACTCGATCCCGCTGTCGGTGCCGAAGTCTCGCTCTATGTCGGCCAGGGCGAGGGTGACGGCCATCGAGTCGAGCACCACGAGGAACGTGCCGACCGTCATCACCCACAGAGCGACCCACTTGGCCTCGAGCTTCACGCCGGTTCCCGCTCAGTTCGGTGACCATACGAGCGGGAACACGTCGCCGAACTCGAGCGCATCTATAGGAGGTCTCTCCGCCCGCCCGGCCGCCGCTAGCTGGGTGCTAACCCGCTCGACCGTGGCGGAGGAGGTGTCCGGGCGTCGCACCGGTGCAGACACCGTTGGTGTGGGTGACCTCGCCGTTGACGAGAATGTGGCGGTAGCCGCGGGGCTTTTGCACCAGCCGCCACGCTCCAGCCGGGTAATCCCAGGCCCGCTCGGACTCTCCGACTGCAAGGGTCTCCATGTCATAGATCACGATGTCGGCTGGCGCGCCCTCGCGAATCCAACCACGGTCCTTGATCCCCGCAGCCATCGCTGGGTAGGCCGACAGGCGCCAATGCGCCTCCTCCAGCGACATCAGGCCGTCGTCGCGCACGTGCCGGGCCAAGTACTCGGTTGGGTACCGCGCATGGGTCAAGAACTTCGTGTGTGCGCCGCCGTCGGACACTCCGGGGAGACCGACAGGGCAGTGGAGCAGTTGGGACATGGTCTCGGGGTTTGCGGGTCGCGGCGGCGTGATGAACAGGGCCCGCAGGTCGTCCTCGAGCGCGACGTCCAACATTGCGTCGATCGGGTGGCATCGACGCTTCTCGGCGATCTCGCCGACGGTGAAGCCCTCGATGTCCGCGAGCGACTCCTTGTGAATGATGCCAACCCGAAGATCCTCAATCATGTCGTGGGGCAGCATCCGCTGGTCATGCGAGTCGCGGATGCGCTGGCGCATTTCGGGGTCTCGCAGGTTGGCGGTCCGTTGCTCCACGTCACCCATCAGGGCATCGCGCCATGCGGGTACGATGTCGAAGAGATTCCAGTCCTCGAGGGTGAATTGGTGGTCATTCTCGACCGTGAGCGACTGAGCGTAGATGCGCAGTCCTCGGGCGTTCGCGTCATCGAGCCACGCCAAGTTGTCCTCAAAACCTGCGCCTGCGGAGTTGCCGTGCTGGTCCGCGAATATGGCCAGGACGTTCCACAGGATCGGTCGGCCGCTCTCGGCTGCGAGCATCTCGGTCAGTTCTTTGCCCGATCCAATGCATTGGATCAAGCCGCGGCCGGCCTCGCGCAGGACACGAGCAAAAGAGCGCAGGTCCTTCTCGCTCATCAGGTTGGTTATCATCGGGGTACCGTCATGATCGAGTTGCACCTCCACGTCGACCGGCGTCAGCTGGGCGGACCAGCCGCAGGCGCCGGCGTCGAGGGCCTCGAACATCAGCCGTTTCATCTCGGCCATCTCCGCGTCGGTCGCCGAGCGACTCTTGGCGGCATCGAGCCCCATTACGTAAGCGAGCAACGGGTTCAAGGGCATGTAGGAGACGATGTTGACGCCCTTGTCGGTGCGCTCGACCGAATCAAGGAACTCCGGGAAGGTCTCCCAGTCCCATGGCATTCCCTCTTGCATCGATTCGAGTGGGACCGCCTCGTTGCGGGTCATCGTTAGCATCGAACGGTATTGGTCCTCGGGCTTGCACGGCGCGAAACCAAAGCCGCAGTTGCCGATGCCGACTGAGGTCACACCATGCCAACCTGAGATCGTGCACCAGGGGTCCCAATAGAGCTGCGAGTCATAGTGGGTGTGCAGGTCAACGAACCCCGGCGCAACGTTCAGACCCGCCGCGTCAATGACCTGGGCGCCGTCGCTGGGCCGAATGCCGCCAATGGCGGCGACCCGCCCATCGCGGATGCCAACGTCGCCGACATAGCGCGGTGTCCGCATTCCGTCGATGATGGTTCCGCCCTTGATCACCGTGTCGAACTCGGCCATGCGTCCTCCTCGTAAGCGTCTGCGCGCGATTTGCATCGGCCCATAATGGCCGGTGACGTCGCAGATGCCGTTATTGTACTGGTCAATCTATTATGTGCTCAAGTCCGGCAGTTTTTGAGTGCGAAGGGTGAGGGTGGCCCCATGCAGTTCTGTCCGAATTTCACGAGCGTCGATCTCGACCCGACTAGCTGGGCGCGCGACCGCGAGGCTGAGGGCTACCCCATGGTCGCCGTTGCTGACCATATCTCAGCGCCTGCTCCGCACCCCCATGTGTGGGTGACCGCGACCGCCTTCGCGCTCGCAACCGAGACAACGCGAGTACTGACGGGCTACGGGAATAACCTGGTGCGCTCACCGGTGGAGTTCGCCCAGGCCGCGCTCATGCTTCAACAGGTGTCGGGGGGACGCGCCGAAGCCGGGCTTGGCGCTGGGTGGGCCGCCGACGAGATCACCGGGATCGGTCGGGACTTCCCCGAGGCCCGCGACCGGGCCGGCAGCTACATCGAAGCCATCCAGGTCGTGCGGCAACTCTTCGACACGGGCGCCTGCCAATTCGAGGGCGAGTACTACTCGATCGATATTCCCGCCATTGGACCGATCCCGGCTGCGGCACCTCCGCTGGTTGCGTCCTGCGCGGGGCCGCGCACGACCCGAGGCGTCGCGCCCCACGTCGACCGAATCGAACTGATGGGCTTCTCGATGGCAGTTGGCGAGGGAGGTACCGAGGAGTTCATGCGACGCATGCTCTCCTACACCGAGGACCGCCTGAAGGCCCAGATCGACATCGCCCGCGAGGCTGCGCCGGACGTACCACTCGGCTTCTTGGCGCTCGTCACCGCCAGCGAAGACCCCGCCGTTGCTGCGCAGGCCGACATGATGGGCGACGGTTTGTTCGCTAACTTCATTGGCTCACCCGACAAGGTGGCAGCATCGCTTCATCGGCTCGGCGAACTGGGAATCGAGCGGGTGCAACTTGCCGCGCCGAATCCTGAAACGCTCACCCTGCTCGCACCCCTGCTCTGCGACGGTTCCACCCGCTGAAGCAAAGCCGCAGCCACCGCGAGGTGGCATGCCGGCAGGCAGGTCACCGAGTGATCAGGGCGCGCTCAGGAAGTCGTCTAGCCGCTGATAGAAGTGGCGCAGCTTGGTCTCGTTGTAATCCGCTAGCTGCACCTGACTGCTCGCAAGATTGTGGACCCCACGCTGAACGAAGGGCATGTTGCCGGAGTCCTGGTCAAGCACCTTTGACAAGAACCCGATCTCGGGTGCCGCAGTCCAACTCTCGTCGGGGCCGATGAAACGATCCGGTGGGGTCGGTGGGGGCGCCGAACCATCGAGTGGGAGCGGGGCGATCGAGATCACGTCCATGATGCACTCTTCGGGGTTCATGCCATTGGGACGGAACCGGAACCAGATCGCGTGGTCGCCGAACGACGAGGTCGGCATCAGGTTGGGAAAAAGGTTGAAGTAGATGTTGCCGTTCAACTCAGTGTCGGAGACCTCGTCGATCACCTCACCGATCAGCGGCCGCAACCGCTCGCGCATCGCTGCGGCACCGTCGGCGCGAAAACCGGCCAGCAACTCGACCATTGCGGCCCGATCGAGGTCCGTCGGCAACGTCCTCTCGATCACCTGACCGCTGCTCTGGGGAAGCTTGATTTCGGGCACGCTCTCGTGCAACGCAGGCCCGCCCACCCACTTACACAAGTGTAGATCTGCATGGCCAAGCTTGCCCTCGACCCACACCGCTCCCGGCGTGAACACCCCGGCGCGGCCGTTGGGCATCGTGACGTCGATGTTGCCGTCGACGCGCAGTTCGTAGACTGCGCCGCTGAACGGATGACGTTCGCGGGGTCGATCGTGGTCGACCGGCTCCAGCGGCCCCCAGTCTCTGACACCCTCCAGATGTGGGGACGGCGTGAACCCCGGGTTGTGCTGGCGCGAGAAATTCTCCCACGCATCGAACTGACCATTGGGATCACCGAAACACGAGAGCATCTGCGGGTGTGTAGAGAACACGTGCCACGACTCCGCAAACGCGTCCTGGGCGACCTTCCAGTTCGCTGCGAGCACCTTCGACACCTGGAAGCGCTTGTAGCGCTTCTCGATCGGCAACAGCGGAAAGTGATCCGGCAGTTCGCCGATGAAGTCATCGAAAGGCTCACAGTCGGGGTCCGGGTTGATAAAGACGAACCGACCCCAGCGACCCAGCGGCACCTCCGGGAGGTCTTGGTCGGCCGGGTCGAGATAGGGAAAGTCCCATTCACAGGGAATCTCCTTCAGGGTGCCATCGAGGTTCCAGCACCACGCGTGGAAGGCGCAACGGAGTTCGTGGGTCCGCTTTCCCTGCTTCTCTTTGATCAAGCGGCCGCGGTGGAGGCAGGCGTTGGGGAATGCCTTGATCTCGTCGGGCCCGCAGCGCACGACCAGGTAGGACCGGTTGCCGATCTCATAGGGATAGTGGTCGCCGACGTCGGGGATGTCGTCCTCATGACAGGCCATCTGCCACACCCGGCTCCACAGCTTGTCCATCTCGCGTCCGTGGTGGTCGGGCGACGTGTAGTACTCGGTCGGTACAAAGGTCGGGCCCGGTGGCATCGGGGACTCCTGGCGGAGGTACACCGGCACCTCTTTGGAGTCGTGCTCGATGAGTTCCTGCACCGAGATGCCGGCCGATCGATTCGTGCCTGTGGTTCGCTCAACCATGAGGTTCCTCCTTGGTGGGTGCGGGTGAGGTTGATCCGGGCGCGGGTCGGCTCACCCGATCGTCCGATCCGTGGGCCAGTAAGGCGCGCGTAGCCGACGCTTGTTGACCTTGCCCATCGCGTTGCGGTCGAGGTCGTCGACGAAATCGACGCTCCGGGGGCACTTGAGCCGGGCGAGAGACTCTCGGCACAACGCGATCAGTTCGTCTTCAGTCGGCGGCTCTGTCGAGTCCGCGGCAACGACAAGCGCCTTGAGTTGCTCACCGAGGTCGTCGTCGGGGACGCCGATCACCGCAACGTCGCGCACAGCCGGATGGCCGGCCAGTACTTGTTCGGGCTCGGCCGGGTAGAGATTCACGCCGCCCGAGACGACCATGTCCTTGGCGCGGTCGGTGATAAACACATACCCGTCGTCATCGGCGTAACCGATCTCGCCCATCGTGAACACACCGGGCTCGAGGTGCGCCTCCGCGGTGGCATCGGCATCGTTGTGGTACACGATGCCTCGACCGGTTTTGTCGCGGAAGTACAGGTGGCCGACTTCGCCGGGACCGAGCCTTTGGCCGTCATCGTCGACAACCAACAGCTCAAACGCAGGTAGGGTCGTGCCGACCGAGCCCGGTCGCTCCAGCCACTCGTCGGACAGAATCATGTTGGTCGTGCCGGCCTCGGTCGCCCCGTAGGCCTCCATGAGGATCGGGCCGAACCAGTCGATCATCTCCCGCTTGACGTCGATCGGGCACGCCGAACCGGTGTGAGTCACCAGTGTCAGGCTCGAAACGTCGTACCGCTCGCGAACCTCCACCGGTAGCGCCAGCAGGCGTTGGAAGTGGGTCGGCACCATGAACACGCTGCCGATTCGGTATTTGTCGATCGCCGCCAGGACTTCTTCAGCATCAAAGCGGCCAAGTATCACCGACCGGTTGCCGCCGAGCAGCCCGCGGGCGCCGCTGAGCGGACCGGTGTGATAGAGCGGCGCAATGACGAGGCCCAGCCGCCCCGACGACAGGATCGGGCTCTCCTTGATGAGTTCGTACTGCTCCGCAACCGTGGCGCCACCGATGTACATCGCCGGCGGCGTTTCGGTTCCCTTGGGGAACCCGGTGGTGCCCGACGTGTAGTGCAGGTGCGGTCGTGCCGTGAGGTCGGTGCGCGGCGGCGCCGACGATGAGTCGTCGAGCCAGTCGTCCCACATGATCAGGCCGGCGGCCGGCTCGCAGCGCCAGCCGATCACTTGGTCGACGCCGGTTCGGGCGGCGGCCTCGAGTCCCCGCTCGACGGTCTCGGGACCGACGAAGATGACCCGGCTCGCCGAGTCGTCGAGAATGTACGAGAGTTCATCAGCCGTGAGGTGGAAGCTGATTGGCACGGTTGATCCACCCGCCAGGATGCTGCCGACTTGGGCGAGGACCACCTCGGTTGCGTTCTCCGCGAAGACAGCGACGCGGCGATGTTCCCCGAGGTCCTGATCGGCAAGTGCGTTGGCGATGCGATTGAGCATGTCGTCCACGTCCGGCCACGTCAGATCCGTGCGGGCGTCGGCCAGCGCGATCTCGTCGGGTTTGGTGCGGGCTAGCTCATCGGTACCTACGGCCATCGGGCCTCCCGGGACGTCATGGACAGAATGTACTACCTGATACATACTTCAACCCAGCCGATGCGGAACCCGCCGGACGAAAAGAGGAATCCCGCCGCTATGGACATCCCTGCGCTGTTGAACGAGGTCACGCCGCAATGGCTGACCGACGCCCTCGGACACACGGTCACCTCGGTCGCAGTCGACCAGATCGGAAAGGGCGAAGGCTTTACCGGCCAGGTCGCCCGCCTCGACCTAACCTACAACGGAGTCACCGAGCTGCCGTCGTCGATGATCGTCAAGTTGCCGACCGCCGATCAGGACCAAATCTGGATCGGTCAGTCGCTGGGCGTCTGGGAAAAAGAGCACCAGTTCTACATCCACGCCGCGTCGCATATCAGTGAACGAATCCCGAGGTGCTACCTCAATCGGGCCGATGCGGAGGCCACCCGCTACGTCCTCTTGTTGGAGGATCTCGCCCCGATGGCCACCGCCAATCAGGTCGAGGGCGCAACACCGGATCAGGCCCGCGCCTGCGTAGACGCCCTCGGGACGCTCCACGGTCACTGGTACGGCGACGACCGGCTAACCGAATGGACCTGGCTCGGCCAGCCTTACAATCCGGCACTCGACCTGCTGCCCGACCTCTTCGAGATGTCCTGGGCGATGGCGACCGAACGGTACGAGGGCCGGGTGTCAGCCGCAGCATTCGAGGCCACCCGCAAGTTCGCTCCGCTGTGTATCGATTGGCACAAGAACACATACTGCACAAGGCCGACCACCCTGATCCACGGCGACTACCGGCTCGACAACCTCTTGTTCGGCGACGACGGCTCGATGGCCATCATCGACTGGCAGGCCGCAGCGCCGAACCCGGGGACGACAGATCTATTCTTCTTTATTCTGTTGAACCTCACCACCGATACGCGACGCGATCTCGAAGAGGACCTGTTCGACCTGTACCTCGAATCCCTTGGCGCCACGGCGCGCTCCGCGTCCGGGTTCGATGCTGACGAATTGCGTGGCCTCTACCGCGAGGCATTGCTCTTCTACACGGTCACCATGGCGTCAGGCGTCGTGCATCTTGATCCCAGCAACGAGCGGGGCGCAGCGCTCGTCGATCAGCTGGTCGAACGGACCATGGCCGCGGCGGACGACCACGCCGCCTGGACTGCGCACGAGCTGGGCTGACATGGCTGAGACCGCTGCGAACCAACTGGAGGCCTGGCTGGCCCATCGCCTACCGGCGGGCTGGGCTGACGCCGCTACGTCGCAAGACGACGAGCGCCTCGACGAACTCCAGGCTGAAATGGATCTCGACGCGTTCTTGGACGAGCTCGGAGCGGCGGGCTGGCAAACGCCGATGTGGGACCCCGAACACGGCGGCCTGGGGCTGTCGCCAACCGAGGCGCGCGAGGTCGAAGCGACGATGATCCGCCAGCAGGTCCCGCGTGGATTCGATTTCGTAGGTCGGGCGCTCGTCGCCGCATGCATTAAGAGCTTCGGATCCCCTGAACAGCTCACGATGCTCGACGACATCGCGAGGAGTCGCGTCCGATGGTGTCAACTCTTCTCAGAGCCCGGGTCGGGATCGGACCTTGCGGGGCTGTCGACGCGAGCCGTCAAGGACGGCGACGTATGGGTAGTGAACGGGCAGAAGGTATGGAGTTCGTGGGCACAGCGATCCGACTGGGGAATCCTGCTGGCCCGCACCGATCCCGACCAGGCGAAGCACAAAGGGATCACGTGTTTCCTCATCGACATGACGACGCCGGGAATCGACGTTCGCCCCCTGCGTCAGATGACTGGCGACGACGAATTCAACGAGGTCTTCTTCAACGACGTCGCGATCCCCGACTCGATGCGCCTCGGACCGGTCGACGAAGGCTGGATGGTCTCCACCACCGCGCTGATGAACGAGCGGGGCAGCCTGTCGGGCCGACCCAAAGTCGGCCGCGGAATCGTCGATCAGGTGATCGACGAGGCCAAAGAACGCGGCACCTGGAACGACCCTGTTGTGCGGGACCGGCTGATGACGCTCTGGTGCGCGGAACGTGCCAACCAGATGACTGCTCTTCGCAGTGCTGCCGGGGCTGAAGCAGGTCGCCCGCCGGGCCCGGAGGCCTCTGCCGGAAAGCTCGCCGGGAGCGAACTCAACCAACGCGTCGCCGCAGCTCGTATCGACCTGATGGGCCCGGCCGCCACGGCCTATGAAGAGGTGCCCGAGCACCCGGAGCCCAATGGGCGGGGCGAGCTCACGATGGTGAACCTTGACGCGCAATTCCTGTTCCTCTACTCACCGGCGTCGACCATCCTCGGCGGTACGTCCAACATTCAGCGCAACATCATCGGCGAGCGCGTCCTCGGGCTCCCGAGGGAACCGGACCCCTACAAGGGCGCTCCGTGGAGCGAGGTCCCTCGTAACTGAACGGACGCATCTCAGGCGAAGAGTTCGCCGCGTAAACCTTTGACGATGACCTCAATAACATCGAACGGCCGAGCGTCGGCATCGACCACCGCGCAGTAGTAGATCAACCCGAAGTACAACACCGTGATCAGGTCGTTTAACGCCGTGTCACTTGAGGTTGGGTCGACGTGTTGTGCGTCCCGAGCATCCTCAATTAGAGCGTCGAAGAGAGCGCTGAGCCGGGCGCGTTGCGCGCGGTCGATGTGGTCGACCAACTCCGGGGTGCGCTTGAGCTCTAGCGGCCCGATGGCGTCGAAGCGCGCAAGGTCCTCGTCCTCGATGTAGATCTCGGCGACCGCTTGGAGCATCGCGCCGAGCCGCGACACGACATCGTCATCGGCGCGCGCCGCGACCACGTCCTCGAGTCGTCCAACCAACACGGCGATCGAATCGTTGGCGACCGCGCCGTACAAACCGGCCTTGGAACCGAAGTGATGGTAAAGCGGTCCGGTCGTGACACCAGCCTTCTCGACGATGTCTGCGTTGGAGGTCTTGTCGAAGCCGAAGGAACCGAAGCAGGCCCGGGCCGCCTCGATCATCTCGCGACGAGTCGAAGCGCTGTTGGTGTCAGGCGGACGGCCCGGTGGTCGACGGCTGGTGCTCATGTCGGTCTGCGCCTTGACCTTCCTCGTTGACTTTGGTGACACGCCTGGTCGTTTCCGGGCGCCGTCCACACTAGGCCTCTGGCACCGCAATCTCAGCCTCCGGCACCGCAATCTCGACACGAATAGATTGGTCGATATATTCTTTCCAGGCGGAGTCCGAGACTGGGCTTGCGACGAAAGGCTCAGCGGAGCGAGGGGGGAGTACGACATGCCCGAGCGCAAACTCGTTGAGCTCGCCCACCCCAGCGACGGGGTCGCCGAGATCACCTTTGCGGACCCGAAGATCGCTAACACTGTCTCGTGGGCGGGGGCTTGCGCGCTGGCCTGCGGCCTCGACGAGGCGCATCAGGCCGGAGCCCGGATCGCGGTCGTGTCATCAACGGTTGCCGGGCATTGGCTCGAGCACGCCTGGCTTGGCGACCTCCTAGCAACCTTCGCAGGTGAGCCGACCACTGGCGATCCGGACGGTTTCGGCCGCGTCCTCACACAACTCGACCGACCCGACCTTCTCGTCATTGCCGCGATCGACGGCTCGACCTCGGGCGGCGGCTGCGAGATCGGCTGGGCGTGCGACCTGCGCGTCGCTGGCGCCGACGCGACCTTTGCTCAACCCGAGGTCGCCATGGCCATCACTACCGGGATCGGTGGGACCTCCCGCCTGGTGCGCCTGATCGGACCGACGGTGGCCGCAGAGATGGTTCTGGACGGCCGGCCGGTCAGCGCCGCACGGCTCTATGATCTGGGGGCCGTCAACCGACTCACCGCAGCCGGAGATGCCCGACGCGTTGCGCTCGAGTGGGCGACGGAGCTTGCGACGCGACCGCATCAGTCCATCACCGCCATGAAGCAGTTGCTGAGGGACTCGATGAACCGCAGCCTCGATGATGCGCTCCGCGACGAGCAGGCCGCCTTCCGGCGCCTGGCAGCGACACCGCTGGCGAGGCAGCGCATGCAACTAGCCCAGGCGCGTTATGACCACGGTGAGCTCCCAAAGGAGCTCGTCGAGGCGGCAGCCGGCTGAGCGCTACGAATCGGACCCAAGGAGGGAATCCTGACCATGAAAAAAATCCGTTACCTGATCGGTGTGTTGCTCGTATTCGCGCTGGTCGCGGCTGCGTGCGGCGACGACGACGGGGCTGAAACCCCCGAGGCGGAGCCAGCCGCCGAAACAACCTCCTCTGCGCTCGACGCGGAGGAGGCCACGACGACGACCGAGGCACCGACAACCACGACGATCGCGCCCGAGTCAACCGCATCTGCACCCGAGCCCGAGCCAATGCCCGGCTGCATGACCGATAGCCCCGGCGCAGTAAAAATCGGGTACCTGGGCCTCCCACTGCCGGGAAATGACGAGCTCTTCGCAGCTGGGGTCGACTACGTGAACGACGAGCTCGGCGGATTTTGTGGCGGCAACACCTTTGAGGTGGTTTCATGCCAGTCCCTGTTCACCCCCGAGTCCACGGTCGACTGTCTGAACCAGTTCATCGCCGAGGACGTGGTGGTGGCAACGGGTCTGACTCTGTTGTTCGTCAACCCCAACGACCTCACGAGCGCCCGCCTGGCTTCGTTCGGCGCCGCGCCGGGATCGGTCCCCGAGGCGGAGAGTGTCGAGAGCTCGACCCACTTCTTCCCCCCGTCCACCGCCTTCCTCGGTGCTCCGATAGCGGCGATGGGAGAACTCGGCTTCGAGAATGGCGGGGTGTTCTTCACCGACAATGCCAGCGGCCAGTCATCCGCTGAGACTGCGGCCGAATTGGCGAACGAGCTGGGTGTGTCGATCACCCCGACGTTCTTCGCGGCAGCGCCCGAAGTACCCGACTGGGCGGCCGCAATGTTGACAGCGGTCGCCAGTGGCCCTGACTTCGTGGGCGCCCAGATCCTGTCGGCACCCGGCGATTGCCCCGGGTTCATCAGCGCCGCGATCAACACACCGAACACGCCGCCGTTCCTGGCGGCTAGCTGCGCAGTGGACGCGATCGCGAACGCTGCGGACATTGCGGGCAACTACATCTACTCGTTCACGATCCTGCCGGGTGACGAGGCGAACGCGCCGACCGATCAGGTCGCCGATGAGGTCGGCATCTATCGCAACGCGGTCGCAGATCTGCCCAACGCCCCGCTCGGTGGCGAGTTCGGCTCCGCCCGCGATGTCTTCGGTACCGCCATCAACCTGGCCCGCGCAATCGAGTCGTTGCCGATCACCGAGATCACAGGCGACACGGTGTACGACAACCTGCCGTCCGCTGCGTTCGACGTGTTCATGGCCGGCCCCGTCGACTGCACGGCGCGGCCCGACGCCGGCCAGACCGGTTGCGGCACGAACATGTGGCTGTACGAGATTGTTGCCGACGGCACGTTCATCAACCGCGGCCTGCTGCCGGTGCTCCAGTGAAGTTTGCTCCCCTGGGGCCGCCCGACCAACTGGTTGGGCGGCCCCAGGGGAGGCTCATCCACGACCGGGCCCAGGGGGTGCCGTGCTCGACACGTATCTGACCTTCGCGATCCTCGGTCTCGGCTTCGGTTCGATCTACGCGTCGTTGGGAATGGGTCTTGTCATCACGTACAAAGGCACGGGAATCATCAACTTCTCGTTGGCGGCCCTGGCTGCCTGGGGCGCGTTGGTGACCGACGAGCTACGCACGACAGGCGAGTTTGTGCTGCCGGTATTCATCATTCCTGACCGAGTGACGATTGACTCCGGAGGCCTCAACCTGTGGACCGCGCTCCCGCTGGGCCTGTTGTCCACTGTGGTCCTTGCTCTATTCAGCTACCTCGCGATCTTCCGACCCATGCGAACGGCCCCCGTACTGGCCCGAATCGTCGCGTCGATCGGCCTCCTGACCACGTTGCAGACACTGATGCTCTTGCGCTTCGGCGAGACGCCACGCAACGTGGAGGGCATCCTGCCCAAGGAGTGGGTGACGATCGCCGGCCTGGGAATTCCTCGCGATCGGCTCTACATCGCCGCCATCGTCGTTGGCGCCGCGCTCTTGGTCGGCGCCTGGTTCCGTAAGTCACGGACGGGCCTGGCTATCCGGGCAACAGCCGAGAATGAGGAGGCTGCATCGCTGGCACGGTTCTCTCCCACGTCGCTGGCGGGCGTGACATGGGTCGCCAGCGCCGCTCTGACCGGTCTCATGCTCATCCTCGCCTCGAGCATCGTTCCGTTGGGCCCTACAACCTACTCGCTGTTTGTCGTCCCGGCGCTGGCGGCTGCGCTGGTCGGCCGGCTCAGTTCGTTGACAGTGACCACCGCCGCCGGACTCGCCCTGGGGATGCTGCAAACGGAAGTCGGCTTTCTCCGGGGTCGTTCCTGGTGGCCCAATTTCGCCGACACATCTGGGGTCTTTGACGCCGTCCCGTTCGTTATCATCGTCTTCGCTCTGTTCATCGCCGGGCGCGGACTTCCCGAACGCGGTGCCACGGTGCAAGCTCGGCTTCCTGACGTGATTCGGGTAACGCCGCGCTGGCCCCTGGTCGGCCTCTCTTTCGCGGCGGTCACTGCGCTGGCGTACCTTTTCTCCAACACGTACCGCCTGGCGCTGACCAGCACCCTCATCGGCGTCCTGGTGGCCCTGTCGATCGTGGTCCTGACGGGGCTGGTCGGTCAGATCACGCTCGCGCAGGCCGCCTTCGCTGGCGCATCGGCCTTCCTCGTTATGAAGCTCGGTGACGGCTGGCCGTTCCCACTCAACATGATCGCGGCCGTGGCGCTCGCCACCGTTCTGGGCACGATCGTGGGGATCCCGGCGCTGCGAATCCGCGGCGCACAATTGGCTGTCGTCACCATGGCGGGCGCAGTGGCCATCGAGCGTTTCGTGTTCGCCAACCCAAGATTCGTGGACCCCAGCGAGAGTCAGGTCCATGATCCCGAACTGTTCGGCTTGAACCTGGGCCGCCAGGTCGGCCGCGAGACGGCCCGCGTCCATTTCACCTTGCTGGTGCTGGTGCTGGTAACGGTCTCGTTGCTCCTCGTCACCAACATCATCCGCAGCTCTACCGGCCGCCGATTCCTCGCCGTTCGTTCCAACGAGCGCGCCGCCGCCTCCTCGGGGGTCGATGTCGCCCAGACGAAGCTCCTCGCCTTCGCGATCTCGTCAGCCATCGCCGGGCTCGCCGGCACGATGATGGCGTTCTTCCTCGGCCAGTTCGCCACCGACAGCAACCAGTTCGCAGTGTTCGCAAGTCTCAATTTCGTCGTGTTCGCCTACCTGGGCGGCATCAGCAGCATCAACGGCGCGCTCATTGCCGGCGTGATGGCTCCTTCGGGCATCGCCTTCGTCATCATCAATGACTACTTCGACTTCTTCGGGGGCCGAGAGTACGCCGCTCTCGCCGGCATCCTCCTTATCGTCACCATGGTCATCAACCCGATCGGCATCGCCGGTGCGGCCGAAGAGCGGCGCCTCGCGAAGCTGGCGGCCAAAGGCGAGGAGGACCAGCTTCGCCACACCCCGCGCATGCCCGAAGAAGGAGCGCCCCCCGAGTTGGAGCCGTCACCCGGCAGTCCGGCGCTCAGCGTTGATGGGTTGACCGTCCGCTACGGCGGGCTCATCGCGGTCAACGGCGCATCCGTCGAGGTCGGTGCGGGCGAGATCGTCGGCCTCATCGGGCCGAACGGTGCCGGAAAGACGACGTTCGTGGATGCCGCGACCGGATTCACGCCGGCGACCGGGACCGTGACGCTCGCGGGCCGACGGCTTGACGACCGCAGCGCCCATCGCCGGGCACGAGCCGGCCTTGGACGCACGTGGCAGTCCGGGGAGTTCTTCGCGGACATGTCAGCGTACGAGAATGTCTTGGTGCCGACCACCGCAGGAACCGTCCGACAGGTCGCAAAGGATATCGTCAGCCCCACGCGAGACACGGCAGTCTCTACTGCGGTCTGGGCGATGGACCTGTTGGGGCTGCGCGGCGATGCCACGTCGCGACCTCAGGATCTGTCACTAGGCAAGCGCAAGCTGCTTGGCGTGGCCCGCTGTCTGGCCGGCAATCCTCGGGTGGTGTGTCTCGACGAGCCAGCCGCAGGACTCGACAGCGGCGAGAGCCGAGAACTGGGGACGCGGCTTCGCGACGTCGCGGGAACCGGCATCGGTGTGTTCTTGATCGATCACGACATGGGGCTGGTACTTGATGTCTGCGACCGCATTTATGTGCTGAACTTCGGCGAGATCATCGCTGCCGGCACCCCTGAGGAGATCCAGTCCGACCCCGCGGTCATCGATGCGTACCTCGGTGAGGAGACCGCCGACGCCGCCCCGGGGGGCTCATGACCGCCATCGAGACCACCGAGTTGACGGCGGGCTACGACGGCGTGCCGGTCGTGCGAGAACTCAACCTCGACGTCGCAGCCGGCGAGGTAGTCGCGCTGTTGGGGCCCAACGGGGCCGGGAAGTCCACGACCCTGCGGACGATCTGTGGCCTCCAGTCGGCGATCGCCGGCCGCGTGGCCCTGCTGGGCGACGACGTGACCGGCCTACGAGCCCACAACGTCTGTCGGAAGGGCCTTGCGGTCGTCCCGGAGAACCGAGGCCTCTTCCACCAGTTGACCGTGGCGGAGAACCTCCGCCTCCGCAAGTGCAAGTCATCTACGGTCACCGTCGACGACGTGGTAGACAACTTCGGTGCGCTCGGTTCTCTGATGGACCGTCGTGCGGGCCTGCTCTCAGGCGGCGAACAGCAAATGCTCGCCCTGGGCTGCGGCCTCATCGCTGACCCGCGTGTGTTAATGGTCGATGAACTGAGTTTGGGCCTGGCGCCGCTTATCGTGGCCGACATGTTGCAGGTCGTGCGCCGCATCGCCGATGACACGAAGCTCGCGGTCCTGTTGGTGGAACAGCACGTCCACAGCGCGTTGGCGATCAGCGACCGGGCCTACGTACTCGGCCGCGGCGAACTCCTCGCGTCTGGCACAAAGGCGGAGCTCTCGCAGGATCTAGCCACACTCCAGACGAGCTATCTGGGAACCAAAGGAGAGGACTAGCGATGAGCGAAGAAGAGAATTTTGTGCGGTACGAGACCCGCTCAGAGGGAGCTGTGGCGTTGATCACGCTCAGCCGCGCCCAGGCGCGCAACGCCCAGAACAAACAGATGACGTACCAGCTCAACGACGCGTTTAGCCAGGCAGCCCACGACGACGCGGTTCACTGCATCGTGCTGGCTGCCGACGGCCCCGACTTCTCGTCTGGTCACGATCTGAAGGGCCCCGGCCAGTTCGATGCAGACCCCCATTGGGTCGGTGGGTCGTGGACACGTCCGGGCGCGGAGGGTCTCATGGCCATGGAGGAGGAGATGTACCTCCACATGTGCCGCCGCTGGCACGATCTGCCCAAGCCCACTATCGCAGCGGTGCAGGGCAAGGTGATCGCCGGGGGTTTGATGCTCATGTGGGTGTGTGACCTGATCGTGTGCGCCGACGACGCCCAGTTCCGGGACATGACCGTGGACTTCGGCGTGAACGGCGTCGAGTGGTTCTGCCACCCGTGGGAGATGGGCATCCGCAAGGCAAAGGAATTTCTTTTCACCGGCGACTGGTTCAGCGCTGAGGACGCCGCCGACAGCGGCATGGTGAACCGGGTGGTTCCGGCTGCGGACCTCCTCAACGAGGCGCTCGCTCTGGCCGAGCGGATCGCATCCCGTCCCCAGTTCGCGCTGAAGCTGGCGAAGCTGTCAGTCAACCAGGCCCTCGACGCGCAGGGCTTCCAGATGGCCCAGCAAGCAGCGTTCAGCTTGCAGCATCTGGGACACGAACATGTTCGTGCCGAGATGATCCGCCAGGGCCTTACTTTCCCAGGTGAGTGAGGAGCCAGCAATGTCGGCACAAACCCAAGGACGGCTTGCCGGCAAGGTCAGCCTGGTGACGGGCGGAGCGAGTGGCATCGGAGAGGCCACCGTCGGTGCCTTCGTCGAGCAGGGGGCACGCGTCGTCATCGCCGACGTGCGCGCCGACGCCGCTCGCTCGGTGGCGAAGGAACTCGGCGGCCCAGACGTCGCCATCGGGGTGGGCATGGACGTGTCGGTCGAGAAGGACGTCGCCGCCGGTTTCGATGCCGGTGTCGAAGCGTTCGGCTGCATCGATGTCGCGTTTCTCAACGCCGGCATCCTCGGTGCCTCGGGGCCGATATCGCAGACCCGGGTAGAGGACTGGGACCGAACGTTGGATGTTCTAGTGAAAGGTCCTTTCCTGGGCATCAAGCACGCGGCGCGAGTCATGGAGCCACTCGGCCGCGGCGCAATCGTGTTGACGTCGAGCATCGCCGGCCTGGCCGGTGGTATCGGCTCACATGCGTACACGACGGCCAAGACCGCAGTGGTCGGGCTCACCCAATCCGCCGCGTCGGAGCTCTGCCATTTCGGCATTCGCGTCAACGCAGTGGCGCCTGGCACGGTGCCGACGAACATGACGGTTCCGCCGGGCGACGAAGCCATGGGCCAGCGGGTGCGCGACATGATTGCCGCTTCATCGCCGCTAGGGATCGCGGGGAGCCCGCGTGACGTCGCGGATGCCGTCGTCTACCTGTCGAGCGACGAGGCCCGCTATGTATCGGGTGTCACCATCGCGGTTGACGCTGGATATCTGGCTGGCGGCACCAAGGGCCAGTTCCACAAGGGTGAAGGTCACATGACGACCGGCATCGCCGGCGACAACTGACCCAGCCGGGTTAGTTGAATTTCCGTGCGAGCGGTGAGCGTCGGGAGCAGGAGTCTCTGCTAGCGGACGCTGCGGGTTGCCATGAGCCCCCGGACATGGAGCGTCTCATTGACGCTTTGCACGCTCCGAAATCCACTCGATGCAGCTCGCACGCGGGTCAGCCCGCAGTAGTCGTTCTGGAGAGTGAACGGCCAGTCATAGCCGACGATCGACATGATGTAAGTGCCCATGACTCCGCCGTGACTGAAAACCGCCACTGTCTGACCTCGGTGCGACGCGACTAGGTCGTCGAATGCCGAGACCACCCGGTGCCGAAACACATCGAAACCACCGTGGTGGTCGAACATGAATAGCGGGTCGGCCTCGTACTCCGCCCATTTGTCGTCGCTCGCGACTGCCTGTTCGTTGGGTATGTAGGAGGCTCCACCGTGGCCGAGTTCCTCGAGTCGCGGATCGTAGCTGACGTCGATGCCGAGCCGAGCGGCCGACGGTGCCGCCGTCTCGCGAGCTCGGCGTAATGGGCTCGCCGCGATGTGGGTGACGTTCTCATCGGCCAGCAGGTCGGCGACCGCCACTGCCTGTTGGCGTCCGAGGTCGGTCAACGGCGGGTCGGCGACATCGCCGTCGGCGAGTTCCTGGCGCTCGGGTTGGCCGTGGCGGATTAGAAGCAGATCCATGCGTGGTCTCCGATTTCGCGAAGGAAATAGATCACTCAGTATAATAAGTTGCCAACGGCTAGTGCGTGAAGAGCGCACCTGGAGGTGCACGATGGCAAGGTTCGACACCGTAATCAAAGGCGGCACGATTTTCGACGGAATGCGCACACCGCGCTACGTCGGTGACATCGGGATCCGCGACGGGGTGATCGAGGCCATCGGTGGCATCGATATTGGCGATGCCGACCAGGTGATCGATGCCGATGGGCTGCACGTCGCGCCCGGTTTCGTTGACCTGCACACCCACTACGACTCGCAGGTCTATTGGGATCCGTGGTGCACTATCTCGGGTTACCACGGCGTTACCTCGGTCGCCATTGGCAACTGCGGCTTCGGATTCGCACCGGTCAAGCCGGAGGACCGAGAGCGGTCCATGCAGACGATGACCCGCAACGAGGCCGTGCCGCTCGAATCGATGCAAGCCGGCATGCCATGGGACTGGGAGACGTTTCCTGAGTTCCTCGACAGCATCGAGCGCACGCCCAAGGGCGTCAACATCATTAGCTACGTCCCCCTCAACCCACTCATGGCCTACGTCATGGGGATCGAGTCGGCGAAGAGCCGTCCCGCCAACGACGAGGAGCGCGCCGAACTGCATCGTCTCATGCGCGAAGCACTCGACGCTGGCGCTTGCGGATGGTCCGGGCAACTCACCGCTGCCGAGATGGAGGTGCAGCGGGACTTCGACGGCAGCCCGATGATCACGAACCTGATGACCGAGGACGACCTCATTGCATTCGCCGAAGTCCTCCGCGATGCCGGGCGCGGACTCATCCAGTGCATCGGTGCAAGCCGGGAACTCACGGAGAAGCTCGCCGAAGCCTCGGGACGCCCCATCCTGTGGAACGTCCTCGCCCTCTTTGCCGATCAGCACGGCAACCCACAGGTCCCCTACGAGGACACCATCGCCTGGCTCCACGATGCCAACGCCCGGGGTCTGCGTCTGTACGCGCAGGCCCTCACCGTCGAAAACGACTTCCAGTTCACGCTGGAAGACTGGAACCTGTTCGACACTGTCGAGGTGTGGCGCGAGGTCCTAATGGGCGACGTCGAGCAGCGCCGCGCGAACCTGCTCGACGAAGACAACCGTCGCCGGATCCGAGAGGCATTCGACGCAGGCGCGCCGATGTTGGCACTCACCGATGACCTGTTGGTTGGTATCGTCCACGAACCCCACCTCAAAGAAATCGAGGGCTACACGGTGGGCGAGATTGCGCAGATACGCGACTGCCATGTCGTCGATGCGTTCATCGACGTAGCGCTCGAGGACAACATGCGGGCGCTATTCATCACACCGCCGAGACCGGCAGACAACGAAGCGATGAGCGAAGTAATCCACTGCGACGTCTCCCTGCCGGGGGTTTCCGACGGGGGCGCCCACACGAAGTTCCTCACCCACGGCCGCTACCCCACCGAGTTCCTCGCTCTGCTTTGCCGAGATAACGAACTGATGGACCTCGAAGAGGCGCATTGGCGTCTCTCAGCCTATCCGGCACAGGCAGCGGGCATCACCGATCGCGGGTGGATCCGCGAGGGAGCGCCGGCTGACATCATCATCTATGGCCTAGATGAGCTGCACGTCGGCGAGCCCGAGCGGGCATGGGACTTCCCGGCCGGCGCCTGGCGTCTGGTTCAAAAGCCGCGTGGCTACCACTACATCATGGTCAACGGCGAGGTGACGTTTTGCGACGGCGAGTGCACCGGGGCAACCCCAGGGTCACTGTTGCGCCACGGCAGCGCGTAGTGCGCCGTTGGACGTGAACGATCGTATTGAGACCCAGTTCGCCATCATCGGTGCCGGCGCCGGCGGCATCTGCGCCGGGATCCGCCTCTCTGAGACGGGTCGAGAGGACTTCCTCATCTTCGACCGGGAGTCGGCAGTCGGCGGCACTTGGCTGCGCAACACCTACCCCGGCGCGTGTTGCGACATCGCCTCACACATGTACAGCTACTCGTTCGCTCCGAGCGCTGAATGGTCCAAGCCGTACGGTACCCAGCCCGAGATCCTCGAGTATCTCCAACGGGTCGCTGCCGATTGGGGCCTCGAACCGCACCTGCGTCTCAACACCGGAGTCGACGCGGCAGTGTGGGACCCTGCGACAGCTCGGTGGACGTTGACGCTCGACGATGGTTACGAGGTTCGGGCGCAGTTCCTCGTTAGCGCCGTCGGCATGTTTGGTCGCCTCAACTTGCCTGACATCGATGGTCTGGATTCATTCGACGGAGCGGTCTTCCACTCCGCCCAGTGGGACCATGACCACGACCTGACAGCTGAGCGCGTGGCGGTCATAGGCTCCGCGGCCTCTGCGGTGCAGTTCATTCCCGCGATTGCGTCAACAGTGGAGCAGCTCCACGTGTTTCAGCGAACGCCTAACTGGATTTTGCCCAAGGATGACGTCCCGTACACCGAGGAGCAGAAGCAGGCATTCCGGGACCGGCCGGAGCTGATGCTCGAGTCGCGCGACGCGCTGTTCGAAGTGATCGAACTCGGGCTCGACTACACGGCGCGCACGACGATGGAGGCAATCACGGCTCGAGCGACTGAACAGTTCCTTGAGGTCGAAGATCCAGAGATTAGAGCACTGCTAACCCCGGACCACCCATGGGGCTGCAAGCGCCCATTGCTTTCCAACGACTACCTACCGACCTTCAATAGGCCGAACGTTGAGCTCGTGGTCGACCCGGTGGAGAGAGTGACCGCGGACGGAATCTTGACTGCAGATGGGACTGAACGCCCCGTCGATGCGATCGTGCTCGCGACGGGTTTCGCCACCACCGACTACGTCAGTGCGATCGACGTCATCGGGGCGAACGGCGTCGCTCTGGCCGACGCCTGGGCCGGTGACCCCGTGGCGTACCTCGGCGTCACGACCAGCGGGTTCCCGAACATGTTCATGCTGTATGGTCCGAACACCAACGGCGGCAACTCGATCATCTTGATGCTCGAGCACCAGGTCGAATACCTGCTGCGGCTCGTGGACGGGCTTGAGGCCGCAGGTGATGAGTGGATCGAGGTTCGTCGAGACGTGATGGATGATTTCAACACGACGCTTCAGGAGGAGATCGCTGGCGTCGACGTGTGGCAGACGTCGTGCAACGGGTACTACCGATCGGCATCGGGCCGCATCGTTACCCAGTGGCCGTTCAACTTCAGCGAGTACCGTCGCCGTGCCGAAGGCGATGACATGTCGTCGTTCACCACGAGTAAACCTGGGGTTTGATCCCAAAGCGTCCCAGGTTGAACCCGGGGACAGACCCGTGCTGTTCCGGACGACCAGCCGCACCGGCAGCGTTCTCGGCGTCACCTCTCGCCGCCATAGCGAGATCTTCCAAGGCTGCCAGCGAGTGTGGTCAGCGGCGCCGCCATGCGGCCATCGCCACGTCGTCGGATCCGATCACGCTGAGTTCGCTAGGAACTACAGGGCCCGGCGCGTCGACTCGACGAGAAGGCCAAGGGCCACGAGGTCGTTGAATGCGACGATGGAGGAGACCCCCGAATCCAGCAGCCAGGGCAGCGCTTCGGCGCCGTCTTCAAACGTTTGCTCGTAGCGTCCACTGCGACGACGTCATCCAGCCTCTCGACGGCATCGGATCGGCACCCAGTAAGCAGGCGCTTCGGATTCCAGCGACCGTTTCAGCTGACCGTCGGCAACACCAGGTGGCTCGGCCGGTTCGGACCGAACAGGACCGTGTTGGTGGCGACGACGAGGTCGTCGGGCCGCGCCTTCTCCGGTTGCACGGCGGCGTTTGCATTGCGACTCCAGCGGGGGAAGCTGCTCGACGAGATCTCGAGCCGGATGCGGTGATCGGCGGCAAATGTGTAGGCGGTGTCCCACAGGTCGATGGTTAGTTCCGTCGGCTCGTTGGGCGTGAGGAACTCCGGCGCCTCGACCGAGTTCCTGTAGCGGGCTCGCTGAATCCCGTCAGCCACTGGAACGCAGTACCCGCTGGGCTCGACATCGACGAGGTGGGCGGTGAAGTCGGTGTCTACGGCGGAACTCATCACCCATAACGTGGCCCGGACGTTACCCCCCACGCTGATCGGCTTGTTGAGCGGCGCGGATTCGAAGACGAGGACATCGTCACGCCGGGCGACCTCCGCCCGATCCTGGACGCCGCCGCCACCGGCGGCCAGCGAGAAAGTCCGACCGCCCACGGTCGGCACTGGGTCGTTTGGGTCAAAGTCGAACGAGCGGGCGCCGGGCACAGTCGGTCGTTCGGCGGTCAGTCCGATGCCGTCGCCGAGGTACCACGGTGACGGCGTGGTAGGTGGCGGCCAGTTGGGCGCGGTCCGCCATCCTTGGTCGGGTCCGGCCATGGAGAAGTAGCGCACCCGCGGCTCCGCGAACATCGGCCCCTCGACGTCGCACAGCCAACGGTCGAACCACTCGAGTGTCAGGCCGGATACCGCCATCACGCCGCTAATCGCCGCCAGCCCGAACTCGCGTTCGCCAGCTGCCGAGAGGCGGTGGCCCTCGTAAGAGTTGTGGTCCCACGGTCCGATGACGAAGCGGTGGGTGTCGCGGACGTGGATGTCGGGATGCGCGTCGAGGGCTCGGTTGAGGTCGAGGTGCCCCTTGAGGAACTGGTCGTACCAGCCAGCGATGTGGAGGATCGGCGCCTGGATCTCCTCGGCTCGGTAGGTGACATCGAGGCGGCGCCAATAGTCGTCGTACGTCGGATGGTCTAGGAAGTCGTGCCAATATGGAAGGACGTCGCGTTCGCGCAACACCGGCGCGTCGTCAAGCGGGAGGTGTCGACACAGCTCGAGTCGGTTGGCGCCCGACGTTCTCAGCTCGGCCGTCAGCGCCGCCGCCCGGTCGGCGTCAATGCTGCGTCGGGCGATCGCCTGGCGGGCCTTGACCTGGGTGTAACCCATGTTGAAGCCGAGTTCGAACGCTCCTCCGGTGTACATCCAACCCTCGTGGAAGTTGCCGGTCGTCAGGTACGATGCGGCAGCCTCGAGGTGAGGCGGTGCAGCGACGGCGGCGAGAAGCGCCGTCACCCCCATGTACGACGATCCGTAGATGCCAACCCGCCCGTTGCTCCACGGTTGGGTGGCCGCCCACTCAACACAGTCGTAGCCGTCGTCGAACTCCTGCGAGTACAAATCCATCACGCCTTCCGACGCGAAGCAGCCGCGGCAATCCTGCACAACGACGGTGTAGCCATGCTCGGCGGCGACGATCGGGTTGAGCATCTGGCTGCCGACGTGCTGGGCGACCGACTTGTCGTAGGGGTTGCGGTGGATAAGCACCGGACCGGGCTCGGCGTTACCCAGCCGATAGACGTCGGTCGCGAGCCGGACGTCGTCGCGCATCGGCACCATCACGTCGCGTTCCACGACGACCGTTTTCGTCACGCCGGTCCTCCGATCAGGCCCGGAGGCCGCCGTCGATGTTGAGCTGCGCGCCGGTGATCCAGGCCGCATCGTCGGAGGCGAGGAACAACACCCCGTTTGCGATGTCAGCCGGTTGGCCGAGACGGCGAAGCGGGAGCAGGTCGGCCGCCCTGTCGGCGGCCTCGCCCATGAAACCCCGAAGCATGGCGGTGTCAGTTGGTCCAGGAAGGATCACGTTGGCGCGGATCCCGTCCGGCCCGTACTGGACGGCTGCCGACATCGTCAGGTTGATCACTGCCGCCTTCGACGCGCCGTAGGCCGGGGTGAGGTTGCTGCCGTGGAGGGCGTTGGTCGTGGCGATGTTGATGATCGAGCCGCCGCCCGAAGCGCGCATCGCGGGAACGCACGCGCGTATCCCGAAGAACGGGCCGGTCGAGTTGACGGCGAACATGCGGTGCCAGTCCTCGTCGGACACGGCATCGATCCGTCCCTCGCCGAGGAAGATGGCGGCGTTATTGACGAGGATGTCGAGCTGCCCAAATCGGTCGACCGTCGCTTCGACTGCGGTGGCCCATTCGTCGGCATCGCTGATGTCTAGGTGCACGGCCATCGCCTGGCCGCCGGCGGCCCGCAGATCGGCAACGACCGCCGCAGCCGCCTCATCGTCGAGGTCAGCGACGACGACGGACGCTTCTTCCGCAACGAACAACCGGGCTTCAGCAGCACCCTGGCCGTTCCCGCCGCCCGTGATCAGCGCGACCTTCTCCCCCAAACGGCCGCTCACTTAGGCTCTTCCCTCGAGCGGGAAGATCCGTTCGGCGGTTAGCCACCAGAGGACTTCGCGTACGTCGTCGGCCCCGTCGTCCGTGCCGAGCGCCACGACTGCAGCCTGGTTCTCGGCTGCCGCAGCTGCAATGTCCTCCCGATGGGTCTCGAAGATAGCGAGATAGCTGGGTCCGGAGCCGTCGGAGGTCGCCGATCGGTAGCGGTAGGCACTCTGGAAGATTCCAGGACCGAGGACGGCGGGTACGTGGGCGTCGTTGTACCACCGGTTGAAGTCGGCCGAGTCCACGCCGTCGACGGGATTCGTAGCGACCATGAGGACCCCTCGAACCGGAGCATTCTTGACGAACTGGAACTCGCCGCCCTCCCGCCGGTATGGCCCGCCACCCGGAGCGACCTCGGTGTAGGGCGACTGGCGGTCGTCACTGCGGAACGGGGCCCTCCGCCGCTTGAGTTCTTCGAGCGCCTCTACCGGGTCGTCGAAGTAGGTCTCGCTGAGATTGACGTACTCGCGGCCTTGATGATTCGGGTTGGTGTTGCGGAACCGGATCATGTTGACGAACACCCCTGCCGAGGTGACGTCGGGCGTGTGGATGTGGGCGTACCAGTGGAGCCACTCGTCGAGATGGGCGCGGTTGCGGCACGTAGCCAACGTCAGCATGATCCCGTTCGGGTACCGTCCCTCCATGTCGGCAACCTAGCAAACCCGGCGCCGCTGCTCGGCAGTCGACCCCTGGGCGAGAATCGTGCTGTGGGCAGGCAGGACCCTGCTGAACGAGCTGTTTCGATGCCTGAGTGCCACTCCAGGCGGCCGGGAAAGTAAGCCATCCTCGAGTGAGGGCTGCAGACGGACGGGTCTGGCAATGGCAACGACTTACACCACTACCTGGCCGGGTTATGGTCAACCAGCGGTTGTCGTTCTCGTGTTGAGCGGACGGCGGGCCGATCGCCGTGGTTGGCGAGCAGGGCTCACGGGTCGCCTCTCTGACTGTGAGCGAACCGATCTCAAACCCCATGAAAATCGCCTCCCCGAGAAGCGAATCGCACGCGCCCGCTGTGAGACCACCCATTGCGGAGAAGGGCCGCACCGAGATGCGACCCTTCTAACCGTTCGTGATGGTGGCAGGAGCTGGATTTGAAACAACGACTTTTGGGTTATGAGCCTCCAGGCTGCGCTCAGTCAACGTCGCGAAGGAATTCCTCGACCTCGGCGACCAGCAACTCGGGGTCGTCCTCAAGGTCGTCATCATCGGCCTCGTCCCACTCCGCCTCGAGGTCGCGGACGTAGGCCGCTGTGTCCTCGTCTTCAGCCACGAGTTCGTCGACCTGGCGCTCGTAGCTGGCCGTGGCGATTTCGAGGTCGGTGACGAACACGGAGATGCCGAGGGTCTCGCACACGCGATGGACGAGCGCGAGCGCCGCCTTCGGCGACGGGGCACCGGGTACGTAGGAGGGCACGGCTGCCCAGTAGCTCGTGGTGGGGTGGCCGGCGGCTGCGGACTCGGTGGTGAGCACCCCGACGATGCCGGTGGGCCCCTCGTAGGTCGACGGGGACAAATCGAGACGTCCCATGAGGGCCGGATCATCGGTGGCGCCGTAGATGTCAACTGGACGGGTGTGGGGAACGTCGGCGAGCAGGGCGCCCAGGGTGATGACGGATGAAGCACCGAGGGCATCAGCGATCGTGAGGACTTGACGGCAGTACCGACGCCACTGGAGCTGGGGCTCGAGCCCGACGACAATCACGACGTCGCGATCGGCGGTGGGGACTCGGGCGGCGAGCACCTCGGTGTCGGGCCAGGTGATGGTGCGGCGGCGGTCTTCGTCGAGGTGGACGAGCGGTCGGGTCGTGCCGAAGTCGAAGTAGCGCTCGGAGTCGATCGACGCGAGTGGGGTTGCGTCAAAGCGTTCGGCGAGGTGACGGGCGGCGGAGGTAGCCGCGTCGCCGGCGTCGTTCCAGCCCTCGAACGCCGCGATGATGACCGGCTTGCGGAGCTCAGGTAGGGCTCGGTGCCAGTCGAGATCGTGGTCGCCGGGGAAGGAGGTCACCCCTTTACGCTATCGGTGCTGCCGAGGCTCAGCTATCGAGCTGGTCGGGCCTGTTGTAGCGGTAGACGTTGGTCTTGCGCTGCACAAAGCCGATGCGCTGGTACAGCCGGTTGGCGGCCTTGCGAGACGGGCGAGAGGTCAGGTCGACGCTGACTGCCCCTTCGTCGAATGCGTGGGCGATCGCCGCTTCGTTGAGGAGTCGGCCCACCCCCTTGCCGCGAGCGGCGTCGTCGACGATGACGTCCTCGATCCACGCCCGGATGCCGGTCGGGATGCGGAACATGGCGAGCGTGAGCGTGCCGAGAATGCCTGTCTCGTCGGTGGCGATGAACATCGTCGACGCCTCGGAGCGGCAGAGGGCGTCGAGTGCTTCCGTCGAGGGCGGCGGGTTCGATTTCGACAGTTGGGGGACGAGGTGCTCCATCGCTGCGTGCAGTTCGGGCGTGGTTTCGGAGGCGATCGTGATCTCGACCATGGCGACCACGCTAGGGGTTCACGCCCTTGAAGTGCGGATTTCTCACCGGTGGGCGTTCACGGGGCGCTCCCATGCGCTACGCAGGGAGAATGCGGACGACCTGCCCGCCGAGGCTCATCGCCACGAGCTCCCCATTGGGGTCGCGTGCGAAGTCGACCAGTTCACCACCAGGCAGCAAGGCGTCGAGGTCGCGGAACACCACTTCACCGGAGCGAACTGAGATGGCCCAGATCCGAGAGGTGCAGTAGTCGCCGAACACATAGGCGCCAAAGAGGTCGGGGATCGCTGAACCCCGGTATACCTCACCACCCGTGATCGAACAGCCGCTGGGGACCCGGTCTCCATGGGGGTACACGAAGACCGGGTCAATGTTGTTCGCGGGCCGGTCGCCAGCGAAGGTCGACGCTCCCTCTCGCAGTCGCCACCCGAGGTTGTCGCCGCGGCCCCAGCCGTTGGTGCCGAGCAGAAGCGTGATTTCCTCCCAGCGGTTCTGGCCGACGTCGGCGACCCACAGGTCATTCGTGATTGGATCGAAAGCGATGCGCCACGGGTTGCGGAGACCGATTGTGAAGATCTCTGGGACACCGCCACCGTCCGCGTACGGGTTGTCGGTGGGGATCGCGTAGGGCTCACGTTCGGTTGGGTTCGGGTCGATCCGAACGATCGAACCGAGGATCTGATCGGGGTCTTGACCGGCGTTCAGCGGGTCGTCTGCCGCACCTCCGTCGCCCACGCCGATGTAGAGGTTGCCGTCGGGACCGATGGCGAGCGCGCCGCCATTGTGGTTACCGAAGGGCTGATCGATCGTCAGCAGCGGAATCCGGTCTCCGGGTCGACCTCTGGCATCGAAGACGAACGCGTCGATCGTGGTCGTGCCGCTGAGGTCGGTGAAGTTGACGTAGAGGGCCTCGTCGTCGACGGCGAGACCGAGCAGGCCGCGCTCACCGCGGGCGGTGGTCTCATTGTTGATGTCGAGCACCACATCGCCGGCGACGCCGGTGTCGGGGTCGACGACGAGCACCTCACCCGTGCGCTGAGCGACCCACCACTCGCCGTTTGGGGCGACGACGGCATCGATCGGCTGGACGAGTCGCACGAGTGGGTCGAGTTTGACCGCCACCTGGTTGATGTCGCCGGCCGGCGGCGTTGTGGTCGTTGCCTCGTCGGGGTTGTCGGGTTCAGGGATGGTGGTCGACGGCGAAGCCGTCGGTGGCATCGTGGTGATGCCGTCGGCAGTTTCGATGGTGTCGTCGGTCCCGCATGCCGCAGCGAGCAGGGCGACTGCGGTGAGCGCAGTGGCAAGGCGTCGGCCGTTCACGGCTCGACCCACCGGATAAGGCCCTCTTGCACGACATTGGCAACGAGGCGGCCGTGCTGGGTGAAGACTCGTCCGGTGGCGAGCCCGCGAGCGCCCGAGGCGGCCGGGGTGTGTTGGTCGTACAGCAGCCATTCGTCGGCCCGGAAGGGGCCGTGGAACCACATGGCATGATCGAGACTCGCCATCATGACCGAGCGGTCGGTGGTGCCCGAACCGTGGGGGAGGAGCGTCGTGTCGAGCAGGGTCATGTCCGATGCGTACGTGAGGAGGCAGGTGTGCAGGACCTGCCCGTCGGGGAGGTCACCATTCGCTCGGAACCAGACCTGTTGGGTTGGCGGGAGGGCTTCACGGCGGTTGAACGGGTCGTTGGTGATGTAGCGGAGGTCGAGTGCGCTCGGCCCGTAGGTGTCCTCGACGCCGGCAGCTGCGAAGCGCTCCTGGCGAGTAGGGAGTCCGTCGGGCTCGGGGACGTCGGGTATTTCGTCTAGATGGCTGAAGCCGGGTTCGGCGACGTGGAACGAAGCCGACATGTGAAAGATTGCCCGTCCGTGCTGGATCGCGGCCACACGGCGGGTCGTGAACGAGCGCCCATCACGGATCCGGTCGACTTCGTACAGCACTGGCACGTTGGGGTCGCCCGGCCGCAGAAAGTAGGCGTGCAGCGAGTGCACGGTCCGGTCGTCGTCGACGGTGCGGGCCGCAGCAACGAGTGCCTGGCCGGCGACCTGGCCACCGAAGAGCCGCTGGCGCTCCTCGTCGGGGTTCACGCCGCGGAAGATGTTGACCTCGATGGGTTCGAGGTCGAGCAGATCGATGAGTGCGTTGACGTGGTGTTGAGACATCACCTCAAGCATGGCCGCTCGGGAGGACTCATCGGCGGCGGAGGGTCGACGCGAGGCCCGTGGAGGGTCGGCACGCAGTGTGGGAGTAGCCTCTGGTCCCGTGACTTCGACTCTGCGGCGTTCGCGTTTATTCATCGCCGACCACGGTGAGAAGATCATGCGGTACTGCGGCGTGTCGGTGATCAACGTCCTCGTCGGCCAGGGCGTCTTGGCTTTCTGCCTGATCGTCCTAGAGTTCGGCGGCGTCGTGTCGCAGATCATTTCCGTGATGGTCTCGGCCATCCCGGCGTACTTCCTCAGCCGGCAATGGGTATGGAAGCAGGACGGTGAGGTCTCGTTCCGCAACGAGGTCCTGCCATTCTGGGGCATGGCGCTCCTTGG
>MDTB01199200.1_pt1 | contig 39588 bp, 36 predicted proteins | sample 811161 | NCBI WGS metagenome assembly MDTB01 (sample SAMN05326650, study PRJNA326480) | marine metagenome | isolation source: seawater | place: Mediterranean Sea | collected 2009 | reverse complement strand
TTTTTGTCTGCCCCCTTGCTCCAATTATGCTCCACTGAGATGTCGCAAGACAGCTGTAGTCCCAGCCGAAATTAAAAAGCGTGCCAAAATTTTTTTAAGAAGTTCTCGGCACGCTCTTAGTTTTTTATTATCTATTAAAATCTAGTAAATACGCCCAAACGGATAGTTTCAACTTCTGCATCCACAACGTCCTCATACTCTGCATCTGTCATTTCGAGACGAATGAAAGACGTATCGCTTACAATAAAATCAGCGCCTAAACCCCAGATTTCCGTCGTGTCATCTGCCGATGCTGAAGCACCACCTGCGCTAGCTTTAACTTCACCATCTGAAAATCCAAGTCGTCCGAACGGCCTAATGTTTCCAGAACCGAATGAGGCCAGGATGGAAATATCAAGCGTTTCGGCTGACACAGCAACACCACTAATACTAGTATCAAGAAGGTCTCCATAAGAGACTTCCAATGCGGTATTGACGCCGCTTAACATGTCCAAATTCATTCCAAAAGTCACAGCATGACCATTGTTATCAATCGATAATCCAACTTCGTCATATTCAGTATCTACGGCCGAGACACCAAAATAGAAGTCATTTGCCATAGCAGCGCTTGTTAATCCGAAAATCGCTAAAGATTGTATCAAAATTTTACGTAACATCGTTTACTCCCTCAAATATTACAGTTTTGTGATAGCATAAGTATTATTCGTTCGCCACGATGTTTCGGAGGCTATTGCATGAGAAACTCTGAGTGATTGCTATTTACAACATTCATATAAAGCTTGAGAGCGATTTTTTATAAGGAAGCTGACCGCCAAGTGGGATGGAAATTGTGTGGTATATTTGAGATAGAATGACTGAAACTTCAAACTTGCTCAAATAAAGCTAAATGTTTATAATAACTTAATAAATGCGGTCTGGTGTTACTGTGCCTTTATGCTTCTCCTGGGCACCATTGCTCTGCGTTAGTAGCTAGTAACCTTGTAAATATGGAGACCTGACATGATAAGATTTTTTCCAAGTCTGATAATGGGTTTCATTCTTCTGGCAAGTTTTTCGCCGACTCTGGCCGGGCATCACAAAGCTGGTGTGGTTCATGCCAAAATTAAACCTCTGAAAGAAGTGGTGGCGGAACGAAACGCAGAGAGCCAGAAAAAATTGCGCCTTGAGGAAAGAGCGCCAATAGCGACGCCGGGAAAAATCATCGTGGTCTATAAATTCAAATGCGCCGGCTTTGCGCGCCAGCAAGACGCGATGCGCGCGCTTGCCGCCATGATCCAGCATGAGCGCGAGGAAGCGCCGGTTACCTATGCGTCATCGCCTCTCATTTTCGAAGACGGTGACATGGGTGCTGTAGATCAGCACAAATCAATTGGGTCGTATAATGAAGCGGTAAAGTGGCAGGACGAGAATACGGTTTGGCAGGCGCACCTCAAAGATATCCTCAATTCGTGCGACATATCTCCCGACGACATTCAGACAACTGTCGCGCAAACACAATAAAATCAAGCTTTTTAGAACTGCGTATCCGCAATAGTTGTGCGGTGCAACAAACGGTCATGCCCGTCATAGCCGCCGGTGGCCGCGTGCAAGAGCGAACGATTATCCCACATAACCAACATATTGGCTGACCATTTATGCGAATAGGTAATGTCCTGCGCCGTTTGATAGCCATAAAGCTCGAGCAATAACGCGTCGCTCTCTTCCTTTTCCAATCCAGCGAAACGCTGAATATAGGCAAGCGAAGAATACAATGCCTTCTTGCCGGTTTCGCGATGCCTGCGCACCAGTGGGTGCTCGGTTTTTTCACGCGCTTTTTCGTTTGGAATGATTTTCATCGATCGCCCGCTATTCTGGTCGTCATCACCATATTTACCATCCGGCGCATAGCCTAATTCGGCAGAGTGAACCGCCACCAGCCCATCAACTTTGTCGCGCAATGCATCTGGCAGACGCTCATACGCAGCAACCTGATCAGCAAATAATGTATTGCCGCCTATTGGCGGAATGGTGATACCAAACAGGCAGGTGCCTGCCGGCGGCACGTCCAGAAAACTCCAATCGGAGTGAAAGCCTTCAGCAAAAATCGGTGTTGTTTCGTCGGCATTGCGCTGAATGGCAGCAATGTTTTCATGGCCCTCAATATGGCCGAAAAATGGGTCTTCGCCAAACGCACCGAAATAGACGGTAAAGCGCTCCAGATCCACATCGCTCATCGGCTGGTCTGGAAAGGCCAACACTTTGTTTTCAACCCATGCAGCACGAATTTCAGCCACCAAATCATCCGATAGCGCTTGGGTCAGATCGACCCCCGTCGCAATGGCACCGCATGAGGCACCTGTCTTCTCGATATTAAGGCCCATCTCGCCCTCCCGATCTGCCAACCGTGCCGATGCTTCTGGCAACGCGCAGGCCATTTACTTTTACCTAACTGTAATAAAAGTGAGCCGAAAACACGATTGTGTCAACGCCATAGCGTGACACAGCACCGAGGATGAAAGCCCGACATGTTGACCCGCACGGAGGCCTTGCTAGACTAACCCAATGTTAAGATTGTCAATGCGGATAGGGTTAGGACTGGCGCTTATTTTTGCCGGCGTGTTCTGGGCCGCCTACTTTTCGCCCCGGCCACCGCTAACCACAGATCCGGCTACGCTTGCGGGCGACGGCAGCACAGTGGATTATTGCGCCTTGCCAGTGCTCGATGGCACAGGCAAAACAGCGGCGGATATTCCAAAAGGCAATACACCAGGTTGCAGCTACAGCCATTTTCCTCTGCCGGTACTGGCTCAATGCACTGAGCCGCTCATTGCCGGTGCCGATGATATTCGCGGGTTGTGGCGCGGGGTGGAAGGCCGCCATACGGGTCATGTCGAACGTATTGAACAATGCGGCAGCCGAACGGTCGTGACGACATCAGGCATAATTCATGATTACGGCCCCAACAGTACGGCCGGGCTCAACACAAACGATACTGAGGGCAATGTTTTGTTCACGCTCGGCACACGCGAATACTGCCCTCGCACATCAGCCTCCATGATTTGGGAAGACGGTATTTTAAACTTTTACGCTTTTGGTTGGGGTCCCAAAGCCGTCAGACGCTACCGCGACGGCGCAGACCTCATATGGGAATATGTGGACGGTAGCACCACGCGCATGACGCGCCTGTGCACCTTGCCGGAAGACAATAAAAGCCCGCGCCCCAGAGGGCGGCGCATTGCATTATTTTAACGGATCAGGCTGTCGGTTTACTTGGTCGACCGGCTGACCAGTTCGCGCGGATCGGGAATTTTATCAAAATCGCCAGTGCTTTTCGCAAACATGTTTTCCGGCGACACAGATTCGAACTTGGCTTCCAAGTCATACGGGTCAGAGTAAAAGCCCAACACATAACCGCCCTTCGAATAACCGATCATTTTGCGCAAATCAGCGGGCAAATCTTTGGCGATATCCGGCGGACACGACAGATACTGGTTTTCTTCCTGCCGCAACCAGTTCAGGGCGTAATGCAAAAACAGCCCGATGCGGGTTTCATCAGCCGTTTGATTGGCGCCGCCACCATGCAACACCGTGCCGGTGTAAAATAACACCGAGCCTGGCTTCATTTCGGCATAGGCAATCTCGTCTGGCGTCGGCTCACGGTCTTTATCCCATAAATGCGAGCCGGGCACGATTTGCGTGGCACCATTTGCCTTTGTAAATTCGGTCACGGCCCATATCGTGCTCAAAAGCGGCTCGATTTTGCGCGGCAGATAGCCGCCCCATATGCCCCGGTCGCGGTGCAGAATTTGCGGCGTTTCACCTGGTCCGATACACACGGCAGATGTGAAGTGCAACTGATAATCATCACAATAGGGTGCAAGATATGTTTGCGCGGCCTGCGTCGCCATCGCATTGAGCGCCACCTCCCCGCAAGCTGGCGACCGGGCAACAAGCGCACCAATTCTTTTGGTTTTATAACCGGTAAATTCGTCGCGCCCGTGCGCGTCCGCGGCCAGAAAGGGCGCCAGTTCGGATTTAATGCTGGATAGCATGTCTGAAGACAAGACATCCTCAATAATGACGCCAGCATCTGCATGCAAAACGTCAATAATTTCATCTGTAGAAGCCGAAGCTTTTAAATATTTCAACGTAGCCATAATAAAACTGTATCAAAAAAAGCGACAAATGATAGCCCCTTGGCGCGCAGCGCATAAGAGGCGTGTTAGGGGCGCGTAATACATTGACACCAAATAAGTGTTATGGGATGTCCTGACTAATCGTGTTGGTCGTACCCCGTGGCTTTTGTATGCTTCGGCATCTAATATGTACGACGACAAATGATAGACGAAAAACCGAAGCGATAGGGGTGGCGGTGTGAGTATTCATCTGCATAAAGACGATCTTCCCGACGGGCTGACCTTTTCGGGGTCAATCGCCGTGGACACAGAAACGCTCGGCCTGAAAACGACCCGTGATCGTTTGTGCCTCGTTCAATTATCCGCCGGAGATGGCGATGTGCACATTGTGCAGTTTGAAGCGGATAAATATGACGCGCCAAACCTGAAAGCGCTGTTGTCCGACCGGACGGTTGTGAAAATTTTTCACTATGCGCGGTTCGATCTCGCCGCAATCGCCCAGTATCTCGGCGTTCACGCCGCCCCGCTTTGGTGTACGAAAATAGCTTCCAAGCTGGTGCGCACCTATACTGATCGGCACGGGCTTAAAGACTTGTGCCGCGAGCTGCTAGATGTTGACCTCTCGAAAGCACAGCAAAGCTCTGACTGGGCTGCGCGCGATCTATCCGACGCGCAGTTGAATTATGCTGCATCGGATGTACTGCATCTACATGCACTCAAAGATCGCCTTGAAATGATGCTCGACCGCGAGGGCCGCCGGCCCATGGCCGAAGCATGCTTTGATTTTGTGCTAGTCCGCTCGGCGATGGATCTGGCCGGCTTTGATGATTTGGATATTTTTTCGCACTAACCCATCACCTGAGCAAACTTTCGGGGAACGCGGCTGAAACGAGAAACATGAACCATAATCCCGAAATTCATTCGCGGCGGGTCGCTCAACTAAAGCTTGTTCTCCCCGGGCTCGCAATATTACTGCTCATACTGCTGTTTCTTTTCAGTCGCTCGGGCGATGGAAATATTCAGCTGGCGATTTTTGACACAGTCGCCCCAGGCGACGGGCTAGTTTTGCGCGACCCGGTCATTCGCGGTAAAACTATTGATAATGTGCAGTATGAAATCTCGGCCGAGACCGCGCGCAGTAGCGATGCCGAGAAAGCCATTGTCGATTTACAAAACATCGCCGCCCGGTTTCTGCCCGTCAATGCGTCGCCCGGATCTAACATCACCGCCACAGCGGGCCAAATGGACAACACAACCGGCTTGATGGTCTTGCGCGACGGCGTGACCTATCGCAACGATGATGGTCTGGTGGTGGTGCTTATAGATTTGCATTACAACACGACTAATAGGTCTGGACATTCCGATAAACCAATTTCCGGCACGTCGCCGCAAGGCGATTTGGAAGCGACCGGTTTGGAGATTTCAAACGCGCCGGCTGCCTATATTTTTGAAAATGCGCGCCTGACGACTTATCCCGCACGCAATCGGGCGGGGCGGTGATGCCGAGGACATATTTTCACTGGCGTGGTTTCATGGGCCGGCGAACCCGGTCTTACCTTGTGCGGGGCGTGATGTTTCTGGCGCTACTAGGCAGCCCGGCCATGGCGCAAACCGGCGCGGTTTTTGCAACCGACGCCGATGCACCCATCTCGGCACAGGCCGCTAAAATGACCTTGTTCAAGAACGGCAGTCGCGCCGAACTGCGCGGCAATGCGCGACTGGAACAAGGCCCGTTGAGCCTGTCGGCCAGCGACGTAACCATGCATTACGCCGATACCAAAAATCGCGCTACACCTCAAAATGACGACCGCAGGCTGGCTCGCATTGAGGCGCTGGGCAATGTCCATATTGTTTCGGTGAACGGGCGCGAGGTGTTCGGCGACAAAGCGGTGTACCAGATGGAAACCGAGATGATGACGGTATCTGGCAATGTGCGCGTCGTCGACACAACCGACGCCAATGCCGGCGACGGCTTATCGGGAGCCACGCTCGTTATTAACATGCGCGATGGCACCAGCCAGGTCCAAAGCGGGGAGACCGGCGGGCGGGCGCGTTTGAAGATTACGCCCGACACCACGCCGTAGCTTGAGCCTGCTTTGCTTCACCTCCAGATTCAGTTAGGGTTGCGCCATGAGTAAGGAAATCCAAGCCAACCCCGCCACTGGCGGCGATCCGCAAAGCGAAGAGGGCTTGGGCGCCTTTAATCTTTCAAAAAGCTTTCGTGGTCGCCAAGTCGTGCGCAATGTATCCTTGAACGTCAACCGGCGCGAGGCGGTTGGTCTGTTAGGACCGAACGGGGCGGGCAAGACAACGACCTTCTATATGATCACCGGCCTTGTGCGCCCCGATGCCGGACGCATTGTGCTCGACGGCTATGATGTATCAGGCCTACCCATGTATCGCCGCGCGCGGCTGGGTATTGGTTATCTGCCGCAGGAGGCTTCTGTTTTTAGAACGCTGAGCGTGGCTGAAAACATCATGGCAATTTTGGAGGCCGTTGAACCGATGCGCGACCTTCGCGCCCAGCGGCTTGAAGAATTGATGGATGATTTTGCTATTGCTCACTTGCGCGACACGCCCGGCCTTGCGCTGTCGGGGGGCGAGCGCCGCCGCGTCGAGATTGCGCGCGCGCTGGCCAGCAATCCAAGTTTTATTTTGCTCGACGAGCCGTTTGCCGGTGTCGACCCCATCGCAATTGGCGAGATTCGCAATTTGGTTGCCAAGCTGACCGGACGCGGGCTAGGCGTGCTGATCACCGACCATAATGTGCGCGAGACATTGGGCATTATCGACCGCGCCGTAATTATTCATGACGGGCAAGTACTGATGGAAGGCTCGGCTGAGGAAATCGTCGACCACCCCGAAGTCCGTAAATATTACCTCGGCTCGGAATTCGCTCTGTAAACGTAGGTCGAAATGGTGCCCTGCGTGTGATGCGACTGGACACGCCCGCATTTCTTAGGCACAATTTTACAGGTCGCACTGATACGCGGCACGCAGGCGAGAGCCTGACAAAAATGATCTCCGCCTGCTGTTGAAATATGCAGAAGGGCTTCGTCAGGCCGGATTCGGGTCAGCATCCGAACAGCGGCATCAGGCCACAGAAACTCTAGCTACCAAGATACTGGCACTACGCCAGATACAAAGCTGGAGGATGAGAAAGGGGATTATTTATGCAAATTAACATCACCGGACGCCAAATTGAGACAGGGGCAGCATTGCGAGAGCATGTAGAAGCCAGACTGACCGGCGCGGTCGAGAAATATTTCAATCGCCCCGCAGACGTTAATGTCGTGTTTTCGCGCCAAGGTTATGGTTATGAAGCAAATTGCTCGCTGCACCTTGATAGCGGCCTTTACTTGAACGCCACCGGCAGTCATGCCGATATTTATAACAGCTTCGACCAGTCGGTTGAACGCATTGAAAAGCAGCTGCGCCGGTATAAACGGCGCCTGAAAAACCATCACGACCAGAACAGCCGCAACAACGGGCCTGAAATGTTTGCTGAACGCGTAATCGAACCCGAAACCGTGAGTGAACAAATGCCGGAAGAATTTGCTCCGGTCATCATTGCGGAGAACGATCGGGTTTTGCCTCAATTAAGCGTCAGCGAGGCCGTTATGCAGTTGGAATTGGGCGACACGCCCTTCGTCCTCTTCAAAACGCGCGCGCGTGACAATCTGAACCTCGTGCATCGGCGCACGGATGGAAACATTGGCTGGATGGAATTAGACGCTGCTGGTTAAGGCGACGGATCAAGGCGATAAATTAGGGCTATTTGGTCGGGAAGTTTGGTGGAGCCAGGCGGGTTCGAACCGCCGACCTCTTGCATGCCATGCAAGCGCTCTCCCAACTGAGCTATGGCCCCTAAACCGCAGGAAATCTCCTGCCAGCGACGCGGAAGCTAAACCGTCTGTGGCGCGTGATCAAGAAAAATTATGCGCGTGTGCGCGGGGCGATCAATCTTCGTCAGTTTCGCCGACAAATCCGTCTTCGTTGCTTTCATCATCGAGAAGTTCATCGTCCTCTTCGTCGTCCACAAGCACACCACCGTCGTCAAACTCGTCGAGATCATCGTCTTCGTCTTCGCTGTCTTCCTCAACAATATCGTCGAGGCTAATCTCGTTTTCGTTTTTCGGTGTTTCATCTTCATCATCTTTTGGCGCTTCCGGCGCTGGCACGACGGCTACGACAGGTGCCGGCGGTGCAACGCTTGACGTCGGGTCGAAGCTATGTCCGCAATGCGGGCAAACGACGGGATTGTTATTCAGATCGTAGAATTTTTCCCCACATGACTCGCATACGCGCTTTGTTCCGAACTTGGGATCAACCATAGACTCGCCCTCAATTTGAAATGCTCATTGAATCCATTGCCATGAAGCGCCCGTGCTGTCAAAAGCAAATACGTCATTATGTGTATTTTTACCCAGCATATCTCATGCCAAAATACGTCACGCGCTTGACGCTGTATGGATTTCGCGAGACAAGATGAGCATGACAAAACCACGCCAAACCCAGCCTGCCGCCAGTGTTACAGCTGCGGCGCCCTTATCTGGCAGCTTTTGCGTACCTGGCGACAAATCAATCTCGCACCGGGCCCTGATTTTGGGGGCCATGGCGATCGGGAAAACCCGTATCACCGGACTTTTGGAGGGCGATGACGTGCTGGCAACGGCAGATGCCATGCGCAAGCTGGGCGCGCGCATTGAAGCCATCGGAGACGGTATGTGGGATGTAGTGGGGGTTGGTGCCGCCGGATTTATATCTCCAGGTACGCCCCTCGATTTTGGAAATTCGGGTACCGGCGCGCGGTTGGTTATGGGCGTGGTAGCTGGTGCTGGCATTACCGCGCAGTTTACCGGCGACCAGTCGCTCTCACGTCGGCCCATGGCCCGCATAACCACACCATTGGCCGAAACGGGGGCGCAGATTGACGATGGTGGCACGGGCCGCCTCCCCCTGACCCTGACCGGTGCACCGATGCCCTTGCCTGTGGACATCACACCAGACGTCGCGTCGGCACAGGTTAAATCAGCTATTTTGCTGGCGGGTCTGGGCGCCCCCGGTCAAACAATCGTGCGCGAAAAACATATCACACGCGACCATACCGAAAACATGCTCGGGCTTTTTGGCGCACAGATCACACGCCGGCATGAGGGTGATACACATATTGTCACGCTCACCGGCCACGCGCAGCTTCGTGCACATGATATTAATGTGCCGGGCGATCCGTCCTCGGCCGCGTTTCCGCTGGTTGCTGCTCTCATCGTGCCAGGTTCGCGCATCACGCTTGAAAATGTGTTGCTCAACCCTCAGCGCGATGGGTTAATCCGCGTGCTTACGCGCATGGGGGCGAATATTACCCGCCGTAATGAACGCAAAGAGGCCGGTGAAACCATCGCTGATCTGGATGTCGTCCATAGCCCATTAAAAGCCATTGACGTTGGGCCCGACGTGGCACCGTCAATGATTGATGAATATCCAGCCCTCGCAATCGCCGCCGCTTTTGCCGACGGCACGACCCATATGCCCGGCATCGGCGAATTACGGGTCAAGGAAAGCGACCGGCTGGCCGCGGTCGAAGCCGGACTCAGACTGAACGGTGTTGCGGTGCAGGCCGGGGCCGACAGTCTCGATGTTACGGGCAGCAGCACAGATAAGCCCATCGGTGGCGGCGTCATTGCTACACATGACGACCACCGTATTGCCATGGCTTTTTTAGTGATGGGGCTGGCAACCCAAAAGCCGGTCAGCGTTGATGACACGCATATGATCGCCACAAGTTTCCCGAATTTCTTCGACGCCATGGCTGGCATTGGAGCGCAATTTGACCGCTAAACCCTCGATCATTATCGCTGTGGATGGTCCAGCGGCTTCGGGCAAAGGAACACTGGCGCGCCGTCTCGCCGCGCATTTCGACTATGCATATTTGGACACGGGCGCACTTTACCGTGCTGTTGCCCACCACATTTTGCAGCGCGGCGATGACCCGGGCAATGCCGAAACGGGCTTGCGTGCAGCCCAAGAGTTGGATGTCACGCAACTACAGAACCCGGATATCCAAACTGCTTTGCGCACCAGTGCCGTGGGCACAGCCGCCTCTATTGTTGCCGCGCAGGCCGACACGCGCGCAGCGATTTTGCAAATCCAGCGCAACATCGCCGACACACCACCCGATGCAAAAGCTGGCGCAGTGCTAGATGGCCGCGATATCGGAACCATTGTGTGCCCAAAAGCCCCGCATAAAATTTTTGTTACTGCGCGCACTGAAATTCGCGCAGACCGACGCTGGCAGGAACTGTGCGCAAGCGACCCGCTGGTGAAACGCGAAGACGTGCTGGCAGACCTTGAAGCCCGCGATCGGCGCGACCGTGAACGCGCAACAGCCCCAATGCGCGCCGCCGAAGATGCCCACTTGCTAGACACGTCAGATTTGTCTATAGAAGAGGCGTTCGTGGCGGCTCTAGCGCTGGTATCTCACTAGCTAGGAAATCCAAACCGTCCAGAACTCATCCTTTTTCAAACCGCCCGCTGACCATCAGCGCGTTTCGACACGCCGGTGCGAGGGAAGTCCAGCGGACATGTTTCCGCATATGGCATAACCAAGGAGACACGAAGTGTCTGACACTAACACCACGTCGGAAATGAACCCGACTCAAGACGATTTCGCCGCCCTGCTTGAGCAGAGCTTTGCAGAAGACAATCCGGTTGAAGGCAGTGTGGTCGAAGGCCGCATCACCGCTATTGAAAATGATCTCGTTATCATTGATGTGGGCCTGAAAACCGAAGGGCGCGTGCCGCTACGCGAGTTTTCGATGGCTGGTCAAGAACCTGCTGTCGGCGTTGGCGACCGTGTTGAAGTATACCTAGAGCGCATTGAAAACGCGATGGGCGAGGCCATGCTGTCGCGCGACAAAGCACGCCGCGAGGAAAGCTGGACCAAACTTGAGCAATCCTTTGCCGCCGAAGAACGCGTTGAAGGCGTTATCTTTGGCCGCGTCAAAGGTGGATTTACCGTGGACCTTGACGGCGCAACCGCCTTCTTGCCAGGCAGCCAAGTAGACATTCGCCCGGTGCGCGATGTCACCCCGCTCATGAACACCAAACAGCCATTCCAAATTCTCAAAATGGACCGTCGCCGTGGCAACATTGTTGTATCGCGTCGCGCGATTATGGAAGAAACGCGCGCCGAGGCCCGCAGCGAAATTGTGCAAAATCTGGTCGAAGGCCAAGCGGTTGAAGGCGTGGTTAAAAACATCACCGATTATGGTGCGTTTGTTGACCTTGGCGGTGTCGACGGCCTGTTGCATGTCACAGATATTGCATGGCGCCGTGTCAACCATCCGTCGGAAGTGCTGACGGTTGGCGAAACCGTTCGCGTGCAAGTCATCAAGATTAATTCTGAAACACAGCGTATCAGCTTGGGCATGAAACAACTCGAATCCGACCCGTGGGACGATATCGAAACACGCTTCCCGCTGGAAACGCGGGTCACAGGCCGGGTGACGAATATCACGGATTACGGTGCATTTGTTGAGTTGGGTTCCGGCATTGAAGGGCTGGTTCACGTCTCTGAAATGAGCTGGGTCAAGAAGAACGTTCACCCGGGCAAAATCGTCTCGACGTCGCAAGAAGTCGAGGTCATGGTTCTGGAAGTCGACAGCGAAAAACGACGCATCTCGCTTGGCCTCAAACAATGCATGGCTAATCCATGGGAAGATTTCGCTGGCCGCTATCCGGTGGGCACGAAAGTTTCCGGTGAGATTAAGAACATCACCGAGTTCGGTTTGTTCGTCGGCCTTGAAGACGAGATTGACGGCATGGTGCACATGTCTGATCTGGACTGGAACCTGTCGGGCGATGACGCTTTGGCCGGCTTTTCTAAAGGTCAGACGGTCGAAGCCGTGGTGCTGGATGTCGACATGGACAAAGAGCGTGTCAGCCTTGGCGTCAAGCAATTGGACGGCGACCCGTTCGAAAGCCTTGGCGAATTGCGGCGCGGTAGCACGGTGACGTGCGAAGTGACGGCGGTTACCGATGGCGGGTTAGAGGTTGGCGTTGGCGATGCTGATGTTTCAGCTTTCATCCGGCGTAGCGATCTGTCGCGCGACCGCGAAGACCAGCGTCCTGAGCGTTTCAATGTTGGCGATAAGATCGACGCCATGGTTACTAATATCGACCAGCGCGCACGGCGTATCGGCCTTTCCATCAAGGCGCTTGAGATCGCTGAGGAAAAAGAAGCTGTCCAACAATATGGCTCATCCGATAGCGGTGCGTCGCTTGGCGACATCCTCGGCGCGGCACTCAACCGCGATGACGGGGACGCCGATAACAGCTAATCCCGGCTTTCGGGTACCAACACAAACGAACGGCGCGATTCGCTCGCGCCGTTTTTTTGTCATTTTTGCCGCTTGACGACACCCATGCAGTTTGGCAACGTTTAATCTCAAGAGGAAACACCGATCATGATTAAGTCTGAACTCGTTGCGCGCATATCTGAGCAATATCCGCATCTTTACCAGCGTGACGTTGAGGCCATTATAAATCGTATCTTGAACGAGATAGGAGATGCGCTCGGGCGGGGTGACCGGGTAGAGTTACGCGGCTTCGGTGCGTTCTCTGTTAAACAACGCGCCGCCCGCATCGGGCGCAACCCTCGCACCGGCGACAGCGTTGCCGTTGCCAAAAAAGTCGCGCCATTCTTCAAAACCGGCAAAGACCTGCGCGACCGCCTCAACGATAAAGACGCCTGACACGCAAAGTGACCGCGTTTATTGTCAGAACTTGCGCACGTATTGTTTTTCTCATAACCGCGGCTTTGCTTATCTCGCTGGCTGTCAAAAATCGTCAAAACGTCAGCTTTTATTACAATCCACTGCGGGTGACTGAAGATGGGCCGGCCATTGATGTGCCTTTGTTTATTCTGCTGGTCGCCACTTTGCTGGCTGGAATTTTACTGGGTGTTATTATTTTCAGCGCGAACCGGCTCGTACATCGCTGGCGCCACCCGACAGCCGACAGACCTGGCCGTCACGCGGGCTTGCCTGACACAAGTTTGACGCCTGGTGCTGTAAACCCGGATTTTACCGATTTAAGTTCGGATTTGCCAGATACTCACAGCGTGTTAGAAAAGGGCCGATAACCCTAAACTCAACATTCGCAGATGGCTCTGCGTGGACAACGGATCACGTGACATGAAAAAAAACCCGGTCTATTGCGCCATCGATGTGTCTGATCTCGGCACTGCCCAAAACCTCGCCCTGCAATTAAGCGGCAAGGTTGGCGGGTTGAAAATTGGTATGGAATTTTTCTACGCGCACGGACAAACCGGTTACGAGCTTTTGAGCCAGCAGGGACAGAATATATTTCTCGATCTGAAGCTGCACGATATTCCCAATACAGTTGCCGCTGCAGTGCGTGCGCTGGTACCGCTCGCGCCGGCATATCTGAATGTTCACGCTGGCGGCGGCGCGGCAATGATGGCAGCCGCGAGCAAATCAGCACATGAAACCGCGGGCGCGGCAGGCGTGAAACCGCCCTGCATGCTTGGCGTCACGGTTCTGACGAGCCTGTCGCAAAGCGATTTAAACGATATTGGCGTACATGGCGCGCCGCGCGATCAAGTCTTGCGCCTGGCAAATTTGGCCGCTAGCAATGGCATGGACGGGGTGGTTTGTTCGGCTGAAGAAACTGCCATGCTGCGTAGCGAAATGGGACCGGACTTTAAGCTCGTTGTGCCCGGCATCCGACCTGCTGGTGCGGGACATGACGACCAGAAGCGCGTGATGACCCCTGAAGCAGCGATGGCCGCAGGTGCCGATGTTCTTGTGATCGGGCGCGCGATCACACAAGCTGACGACCCTGCGCATGCCGCCCAGCGTATCACCGACGCGCTCAGCATGGGCGCATAGCGATGGACGCAAAGTATGAATGAAAATATTAAACCCCCACGCGTTAAAATATGCGGCCTGACCCGCCTCGATGATATGCGCCACGCCAATGATCTGCGCGTCGATTTATGCGGCTTTGTCTTCTTCAAGCCCTCGCCACGAAATTTAAGCGATGAACAAGCTGCCGGACTCGCCGGCCTGTGCGCGCCGTTTATTGAACGCGTCGCACTTGTGGTTGACCCTGATGACGACGAGCTTGACCGTGTTATTGGCGCGATAAGCCCTCACCGTATCCAATTGCATGGCAGCGAAACACCAGAACGCGTTGCCGAGATTAAGAGGCGCACGCACCGTCCCGTGATCAAGGCGCTCGGCTTGTCATCGGCGGACGATCTCAAAATTGCACGAGACTATGACGGCGTTGCCGATTGGTTTCTATTTGACGCCAAGCCACCAGCAGAAGGCCTGCCCGGCGGCAATGGCGAGGCTTTTGACTGGCAGATACTAGACGGGTACACCGGCGCGGCACCATGGCTCTTGGCAGGGGGGCTTACGCCCGATAATGTCGAGACAGCCATGATGCGAACAAAAGCTAAAATGGTTGACGTGTCGTCGGGCGTGGAAACAGCGCCGGGCGATAAAGATTTTGGATTGATGCGCGCTTTTGTCGAAGCCGCAAAAAAGGGCCGTTAGGTCTGACCAATGGGCCAGTAGGCCTGAACGGAGTAGCGCATGGACGGGCAAAATTCATACCGGGCCGGGCCCGACGATAAAGGGCGTTTTGGTCATTATGGTGGTCGTTTCGTGGCGGAAACGCTCATGCCGCTTATTCTCGATTTGGAAGCAGCTTATAAAGCCGCCCAATCTGATCCGGCATTTGAGGCAGAACTGGTTGACCTGCAAACGCATTATGTCGGTCGCCCAAGCCCGCTATATTTTGCCGAGCGGCTGACCGAACATTATGGCGGTGCGAAAATTTATCTGAAGCGCGACGAGTTGAACCATACGGGCTCGCATAAAATCAATAATTGTCTGGGCCAAATCCTGCTGGCACGGCGTATGGGCAAAACCCGCATTATCGCTGAAACCGGCGCCGGACAGCATGGGGTCGCCGTGGCAACAGCAGCCGCTCGCTTCGGCTTGCCCTGCACGGTTTTCATGGGCGCCACTGATATTGAACGCCAAAAGCCCAATGTCTTCCGCATGAAACTGCTGGGCGCGGACATTCGGCCCGTCACGTCAGGGGCCGGCACGCTGAAAGATGCCATGAACGAAGCGCTGCGTGATTGGGTTACCCATGTCGACAATACATTTTATATCATCGGCACCGTTGCCGGACCCCACCCCTATCCAGCCATGGTGCGCGATTTCCAGTCAATCATTGGCAAGGAAGTCCGCAGCCAGATGATGGAGCGTGAAGGCCGCTTGCCCGATAGTCTCGTCGCATGCATTGGCGGCGGGTCAAACGCCATGGGCCTGTTTCACCCGTTTCTGGACGATAGCGACATTCGCGTGATCGGTGTCGAAGCGGGCGGTCTGGGGTTAAGCACACCCGACCATGCCGCATCGCTGGCGGGCGGCACACCCGGGGTTCTGCATGGCAACCGAACCTATCTTCTACAAGATGATGACGGGCAGATTATCGAGGGTCACTCGATTTCGGCCGGCCTTGATTATCCAGGCATCGGCCCCGAACACGCTTTCTTGCGCGATGTGGGCCGGGTCGAATATGTTTCTGCTACTGACCGCGAAGCGCTTGATGCGTTCCAGCTTATTACACGCCTTGAAGGTATTATTCCGGCATTAGAGCCATCGCACGCGCTGGCCCATGTCGGCAAAATCGCCCCCGGCCTGCCGTCCGACCACTTGCTCGTCATGAATATGTGCGGGCGCGGTGACAAGGATGTTTTCTCGGTTGCCGACCATCTCGGCGTCTCGCTTTAGGAGCCTTTAATATGTCTGCGCGCGAAACACGGCTCGACAGAAAATTTGCTGAACTTGCAGCCGAAGGCCAAAAAGCCTTTGTCGCTTTCATTACGGCTGGGGATCCCACACCGGACATATCAGCGTCAATTTTATCCGGTCTGCCCGCAGCGGGGGCTGACATCATCGAATTAGGCATGCCGTTCACCGATCCGATGGCCGATGGTCCGGCAATCCAGGCAGCCTCGCAGCGCGCCCTTAAAGCCGGACAGACCCTAGAAAAGACCCTCGATATGGTGCGCAATTTTCGGCGCGGCGATGACAAGACGCCTATTGTCCTGATGGGATATTACAATCCTGTTTTCATCTACGGCGTCGACAGTTTCATCGAAGATGCGGTCGCTGCAGGCATTGACGGGTTAATAATTGTTGACCTGCCGCCCGAAGAGGACGACGAATTATGCCTGCCTGCCATGGCTGGCGGGCTTAATTTCATCCGTCTGGCCACGCCAACAACGGATGACAAACGCTTGCCGGATGTTTTGGCAAACACGTCCGGTTTCGTCTATTACGTGTCTATTACCGGCATTACCGGTTCCGCGGCACCTGATGCGGACCATGTTTCTCAAAGCGTGGCACGCATAAAACGTCACACTGAACTCCCTGTGGCCGTGGGTTTCGGCATACGTACCCCCGAGCAAGCCGGCACAATTGCGGCCGTGGCCGATGGCGCAGTTGTTGGATCAGCGCTTGTCGATGTCATTCGCGAGACGATTGACGATGCCAACACACCCGATACGGCATGCACCGAGCGTGTTCTGGCCCTTGCCAGCGACCTTGCCGCCGGTGTACATAATAAGGGTTAGTGGAATACCGGTCTGACCTTCACGGAAGAGGTGCAAAATGAACTGGCTTAAGAATTTTGTTCGCCCGCGATTTCCAAGTGTTTTTCGAAATCAGGAAGACACACCCGATAATCTTTGGTTGAACTGCAAAAACTGCGGTGAAATGATCTTTCATCGTGATCTAACGCTATTACAACAGGTTTGCCCTGGATGCGACCATCATATGCGTGTGGGCGCACCAGAACGATTTAGCCAGATTTTCGACGATGGCGCGTTCGAGAAAATCGACGTGCCAGAAGTGCCGCACGACCCGCTTAAATTCAAAGATCAAAAACGCTATAGCGAGCGCCTGCGCGATGCACGCAACAAAACTGGTGAGCGCGATGCCGTGCAGGTCGGGCTTGGTAAAATTCAGGGCCGAAAAAGCGTTATCGCCGTCCAAGACTTCCAGTTTATGGGTGGCTCGCTCGGTATGGCCGCCGGTGAAGCCGTTGTGAAAGCCGGTCAGACCGCGCTGGAACACAACGCACCGCTGATCATGGTTGCTGCCGCGGGCGGCGCGCGCATGCAAGAAGGTATTCTATCGCTCATGCAAATGCCGCGCACGACCGTTATTGTTCAGCAATTGCGTGAGCGCGGGCTGCCTTATATTGTTGTGCTCACCGATCCGACGACCGGTGGCGTTACCGCCTCTTATGGCATGTTGGGTGATATTCAGATCGCTGAGCCAGGCGCGTTAATCGGCTTTGCCGGCCCGCGCGTAATCCAAGATACAATCAAGGAAAAATTACCCGAAGGCTTTCAACGCGCCGAATATTTGCTGGAGCACGGCATGATCGACATGGTGGTGCATCGCCACAAACTGCCAGAAACGCTGGGCCGCATTCTTAGCCTGCTGATGGGCCGCCCATCGCTTGATACACAAACCGCCTGACCCGCACTGATGGCTGACGCCAGCGGCACTTCCAGCGATACGTTACTCGCGCGTCTACTTGATCTGCATCCGAAAAGCATTGATTTATCGCTGGGGCGCATGCACCGCCTGTTGGCCGCACTTGACCACCCCGAACAAAAAATGCCGCGCGTTGTCCACATTGCCGGTACGAATGGTAAAGGGTCCACGCTGGCTTTTTTGAAAGCCATATTGCGCGCGGCAGGTCAGCGGGTGAACAGCTATACATCGCCGCATTTGGAATATTTTCATGAACGCATCAATCTCGACGGCACACCGATTTCTGAAGCTGATCTGGCGCGCCATCTGGCGCGGTGCGAAACGGCAAATGACGGCGCGCCGATCACATTTTTCGAAATTACCACGGCGGCGGCTTTTTGCGCCTTTGCCGAGATACCCGCTGATTACGTCTTGCTGGAGGTGGGTTTAGGCGGACGGCTGGATGCGACGAATGTTCTGTGTCCCGACCTCAGTGTTATCACGCCAGTCAGCATCGACCATCAGGAATTTTTGGGCGACACCGTTGAAAAAATTGCCGCCGAGAAACTAGGTATATTAAAACCCGGTATTGCCGCTGTCAGCGCGCCTCAAAGCGCAGATATAACGCCGCTTTTTGATGCCAAGGCAGATGAATGTAGCGTATCTCTGGCTCTGGGCGGGCGCGACTGGCAGGCCTATCCGGAAAACGCCGGCATGGTGTTTCAAGATACGCGTGGCTTGTTGGACCTGCCCGCACCGTCACTGCCCGGTCTGCACCAAATCATTAATGCTGGCACCGCAATCGCCGCGGCCCGTCAGCTCGGCATGAGTGACACAGCCATCCGCTCCGGCGTGACACAAGCCAGTTGGCCTGCGCGCTTGCAACATCTGTCACATGGCGCGCTAGTTACGCGTATCCGTCAGCAATCTGGGGATGCGCGCCTCTGGCTTGATGGCGGACACAATGCTGCGGCGGCACGAGTGCTTGCAAATTGGGCCCGCGCGCATCAGTTACGCGGCGATGATTGTCATGGGGATAGCAACGCCACCCGCAAGCTCGACATTATTCTGGCCATGATGAACACCAAGGCGCATGAGGCATTCCTGGAAAACCTGGCCCCGCTTGCTGCGCATGCGACCGTGCATTGCATTGCTATTGCCGACCAGCCCAACACATTACCTCCCGAAGCACTGGCGGCGGCGGCACGCAATGCTGGCCTGTCGGCATGCACACATAAAGGATTGGATGACGCCATAACCGCGCTTACGCCGGCCACCGAAGACGTGCTCATTTGCGGGTCGCTATATCTGGCCGGGCAAGCGCTTCGCGCCAATCGCGGCTAAAGCGTGTCGTCGATCCACTCTTTGATCTGGCCTTTCGGCGCGGCGCCAATTTTTGTGGCGCTAACGACCCCGTCTTGAAAAATCATCATTGTTGGTATCGAGCGCACATTATGGTCGGTTGGCACAACCGGATTTTCGTCAATATTAATTTTGATGATGGTCAGCTTTTCCGCATATTCATCCGATAATTCGTCGAGCGCAGGCGCAATCTGCTTACAAGGGCCACACCATTCTGCCCAGAAATCCACCAGAACCGGCCCATCGGCGTTCAGCACTGCGGTTTCAAATTCATCGTCTGTTGTGTGTTTGACAGCCATGGCCGGTCTCTCCTGCGTTGTGTATAATTGAAATTTAGGTGTTCAGTCGCCAATTATCAAGAAAGCGCGAAGGCGCCAGCGCAAATATCGTCAAAAGCCGCGTCGAGCGCGGGTGCCGCCAACCAATCAAGCCGTGCATTTTGCGTCCACACCACACCACAGCGCACATCTATGCCGGGTTTCGCCCGACTAACCAAATCGCGATAGGCCGCCATCTGCATATAAATTGCCGATGACACCGCATCAGCCGGATCGGGCGTGCCGGTTTTAAAATCAATCAATGTGATGTTATCGCCGGTCGCAATATACCTGTCAACGCGCCCGGTCACTTTGAGTTTTTGTCCATCATTAAGCGTAATTTTGCCGGCGAGTGCCATTTCAGCGCGGGCTGGTGTCGCAAAAACGGGGGCCAGCGTGGGCATCGTCATCAAATCGAGCACGGCGGTACACACATTATCCGCGGTCTGCGCGCCAAGTGATTTGTGATAGCGGGCCAAAAACCGCATGGCAGCCTGCTGGCGCATGTCTTCTGGAATGTCGGGCAAAGTTTCCAGCAGCTTATGTACAAGCGTGCCGAACATGCGGGCATCCAGCCCAGACGTGTTGATTTCCGGCGCGGCATCAATATCGGCGTTGTCACTATAACCAACCGGCGGTTTGGGTCTAGGCCCGGCCCAGTCACGCGGGCGCAACTCCGATGGCGATAGGGTCTTGATGTCCGGCGCACTTGGGGCTGCTTGTTGGCGCGCCCAATCTGGCACCGCAGCAGGCGGGGGGTCAGCGGCGTGCTGTGTATCACGGTGCGGGCCGGCTTTTGCCTCGTCGCCCAGCGACCATATGGTGCGCCCTTCAGCATCATGGTCTTGATTAGCCTGCGCGCCGAGCGCTGCAGCAATATAGGCATACCAGCTATCGGGCGGTGGCGGTGCGCCGCGCCTGTTCAAATATCCGCCAACATAGAGGCGATCGCGCGCACGCGTCATAGCGACGTAAAGCAAGCGCCGCGATTCTGCCAGATTGTCATCATCAAGGCGTTGTTGCAGCGCATGGCCGTAATCATCGCGCATGCCCACATTGCTGCGCCACAGCACATCGTCATCCGGCGCAAAATAAAGCCCGGCGCTTTGTGGTTTGTGGCCAATCGGGTTGACGCATGTATCCGGCAGAAAAACGACCGGCGCTTCCAGCCCCTTGGCACCATGCACCGTCATGACGCGCACCGCATGCGCCTGAACATCCATATCGCGCTTGAGGTTTTGTTCACCTTGCGCAAGCCAGTGCAAAAAACCCTGCAGCGATGGCGCATGCTGGCTTTCGTAAGCCAGCGCGAGGTTCAGCAATTCGCCTACCGGATCATTGATTTCAGGCCCAAGGCGCGCACTTAAAAGCGCATGACCACCCTGCTCGCTGAGAAAGCGAGCGAAATAATCATAAGGCGGCAAAAAATCAGCCTGGCGGCGCAACCAGTCGAGACGCGCATGGGCTGATTTGACGACATGCGAACAGTTCGGCGCGCGCGCCATATCTACCAAGGCTTGCCACAGGCTCGCGCGACGACCATGCGCGAGACCGAACAACGCCTCATCATCCAACCCGCCAAGCGGACTGCGTAGAAAACACGCCAGCGCCATATCATCATCAGCATTCAACGCAAATTCGGCACCTGCCAGCAAGTCCTTCACGGCAATTTGCGCGGTGACATTCATCCGGTCTGCGCCAGCGACATTGATCGGCGGGTCCATCTGTTTTAGGGCACGGATCATATCTTCCACAAACTCATCGCGGCGACGCACAAGTATAAGGATATCACCCGCTGTTAGCCGGTTTTCCGGGGATTTCAGCAGGTCTGATATTTTGCTAGCAATTCTGCGAGCCAATTTGCGCCGCGCTGTTTCATCCGGTGCGGCATCCGGCGCTTCCCATATTTCCGGCTTCGCATCTTTCGCGTCCACGGCTTCAGGTTCCCATAATTCGACATAGCCAACATCGTCCTCTCGGTGCGCAATATGATGTATCGGCGTGCCTGCGGCCATCAAGCCTTCGGCGCGCGCACGGTCAGCGAAAACCAGATCTACCGCGGCCAGAACTTCCGGTGCCGACCGACGCGACTCGATTAGTGGCACAAAATTCATTGCCGCATCAGCGGCCAGTGTCTTGGTTTCAAAGTGACGGCGCATGCGTTCGAAGCCCGCCGGGTCAGCACCCTGAAAGCTATAAATCGATTGCTTCTCATCTCCCACGGCAAACACGGTGCGCGCGGTGGCATGGGCGGCATCGCCGGCAAAAAATTCATCGGCCAATGCTGCAATGACCCGCCATTGTGCCGGGCTCGTGTCTTGGGCTTCGTCGACCAAAATATGCTCAAGCCCGCGGTCGATCTTGAATAATACCCATTGCGTCGCGGCGCGCGAATTGAGCAAGCGATTTGTGTAGACAATCAGGTCGTCGTAATCCAGCACACCGGCATAGGCCTTTGCTTCTTCATAAGCCGCAATCAAATCGGCTGCGAAGCGGTAAATATCACCGGTGAGATTAAGCGTCGACATCGCATTTAGGCGATTGCGCAAGGCGGCAATATCATCAGCCTGATTGATAAGCGCCGCGGCTATTTCCGGATTATCCTTTGAAAAACTCGCCGTCACCAACCGCGCGCGCGGCTGCCCATCCTGGCGCATGAAAACGCTTTCCAGATGCGGCCAAGCGGCTCCATGATTGCCAAGTTTTGCCAGCGCGACCCATTGCGCAAGCCGCTGCGCTTGCTTTTGATCGGAAACAGCAGACGCCGTGGCCATCGCCTTTGCCTGCGCATCGGCAGCAGCCAGGAAATCCGTCGCGTGCGCCCGCAACACCGCTTCAATATCGATTGCGGCATCTGGTAAATTCATTCTCCGGGCGATTTTCTCAAGTCGCGCCACGATCCCGTCAGCTTTTGGAAACGTGTCTCGATGGCTCAAAATATCACGCGCCAGGCGCCCCATAGCATCCTCGGCCAAATGACGCGTCAGGCGGGCAATCGAGGCGCGGCGTGCCGGGTCAGATGTGTTGACTTGCGCACGCACTAGATCGGCCTGCATTGCTTGGGCCTGCTGGTCGTCGAGTAGTTTAAACTGCGGCGACAGACCGGCTTCGATGGGAAATCGCTTGAGCACGGATTCACAAAACCCGTGTATCGTCTGGATCCGCAAGCCACCTGGTGTCTCAAGCGCACGGGCAAACAAGGTGCGCGCCAGCCTTAGCATGTGTGCATCTGGCGTTATTTCAAGTCGGGTTTCAATCGCGGCAGACAACGCATCATTTGGCATTAGCGTCCAACTCGACAAGAGGCTAAATAGACGCTCCTGCATCTCGGCGGCAGCACTGCGCGTATAAGTCAGGCATAAAAGTTTTTCCGGTGCCACGCCGGAAAGCATCAGCGCGACGAGGCGCGTGACCAACACATAGGTCTTGCCCGATCCCGCATTGGCGCTCACCCAAGCCGAGGCGGAAGCATCTGCAACCGGTTTCATGTGTCGTCTCCGCCGCGAAAATTACTACGCCATTCAGCAACACGCGCCAAATGGTCATAGCGACTTTCAAATTTGATAAGGTCGGGCCGTGCCTGCGAAATATATGGTTTCCCAGCGTCGCGATAGGCGGCGATTAGGTGTGCAACGCTTTCCAATGTTTGATCGAACAGCCCGTCGCCAACGCGCACATGGCGCACCTGTCCCGGCGGATAACGCCCAGATAGCTGCAAATACTCAAGACTTGAAACCGCACCATCACCCACCCCATGCGCGGCAAAACCTCCGCGCGCGAGCATTGCCGCCTCCAGCGTCATTTGCACGGCAATATGGGCATCGATAGCTTTTTGCGTGGGCGGTTGCCCGGTTTTGTAATCGATAATCCTGTAACTGCCATCTGCGCAACGGTCGAGGCGGTCAGCCTTGGCTGTCAGTGTGAAGGGCTGACCGGCAATCTCCCAGGTCAAACACCCGTCCACTTCGACCCAAACCTGTTCTGGCGGGTGCGAACGGTCGCGCTCATAAGCATCGAACCAATCAGCCAGCGCAGCCAGACGCGCGCGCCAAAAATCCAACAGCACGGCCCCGCCGCGCATATCACCTGCAAGTTTTTCTGCCATTGCCATCAAATCGCGCGCGAGATCGGCTGGAATCTTGCCATCATTTTCTTTAACCAAATGCTCGAAAATCGCGTGCAGGAAATTTCCTCGATGCGTCGCCATAAGCGGCCCATCCACCGGCTCCCATTCACGCAACCCCAATATTTTGCGGGCATAAAGCGCATAAGGGTCGCGGATCAGCAGCTCTATCTGGGTCACGGATAATTGCGCGGGTCGCGCCGCAACCGGTGGCGCGAAGGACGCCCGCCCTGTAGGGGCAGGCGCGTCATTGGCACTATCGAGCGCCTGCCAAATAGAAAGAAGGCGCGCACCCTCTTCGCGCGGCAAAGCCCCACACAGGGTTTCAATGCGTCGCAACCATCTGGCCGCGACGGTTGGCGTGCCATCTATTTTACCGGCACGCGTCAGCAAAACCCTCGGTGCGCTTGCCGCCTGAACAAAATCATGCGCCGCCTGACCAATCCGGCGTTCAGGTGCCGACAAACCTAATTGCGCGCGCATGGGTCGCGACAACCATGGGCCGGTTTCCGGCAGCTTCGGCCAATCGCCCTCATTCAAGCCACCCAATACCATCAAATCGGTCTGCATCAGACGCGCCTCAAGTAGCCCCCAAATGAAAAGTCGGCTATTGCTGGCCTGCCGGTCGCGCACAACGGGCCGGGCCACCCACAAGTCGAATAAAGCCGGCCAGTCATGGTGCGGAACGGGCACGCATAGGCCAGCATGGTCTCGCAGGCTTTGGAAGAAAGCTGCTACATCTTCGCCATGCGGATCTGCAGCAAACACTGCATCGCCAGACATATCGGGTTGGGCCAGCAGCGCAAAGCAAGTCGCTTCAAGCGCATCAAGCCGGGCGGCGAGATCTGCCGGATTGGGCAGATGCGTTAGCGGTGCGGCGGCTTGCTCGACCTGTGTCAGAAGCGCCAGCGCACGGGCATCGGACGCGGCATCCAAAACATCACGTAGCCCTGACAGCCCGCCGACAGCCCGCGGGCCGCGCAAATGTTGTTGCTCCAGCCACCTGATATCTTTCAACAGATCGCCGCGATGCCGCCCAATAGACACTAAAGGGTGTTTTAACACCGCAAGCAGGGGAACCGGCGCAAAGTTTTGAGCGATCATGTCATTGACGAGGCGCATCAGCTGGGCCAATGGCGTATTGGCGAGCGCACGACCGGCAGAATCATCAACGTGAATATTCCAACGCCGCAATTCAACCGCCACGCGGCGGGCAAGACGCCGGTCCGGTGTCACCAGTGCCGCTGTTTTATCGGGCGTTTCCAGCACCTCGCGCATCGCCAACGAAATGGCCCCGGCTTCGGCGCGCGGGTCTGGCGCTTCCAACAAATCCATGCCGAGCATATCCGTATGCATCGCGTTAGTCGCGCTCGTTTCACCTGCATCTTGCGCATCAGCTCTTACATCAACCCATGCCGCCGTCAGCGGAACCGGATTAAGCGCCATCATGATATGACGTGTGCGCGCTGGCGCGGGCTGGCTTCCGGGCCATGCGGCCACATCGGGTGCCGACACATCTAATTGATGCAGAAAATGCGCCAACGCCGCCTGCGGATGCGCGGCGTCATCGCGCAGAGCATCACGCAAGGGCTGGCTCATATGCCTATCAAGCCCGGGCAGAACGACCCCGCCATGCGGCAAATGCGAGATAACCTGCAGCAGCTCTGCGGTTGCGCGAATAGACCCCGTTGATCCTGCCGCTATCACAGCCTCTTTCGGCGGATCAATGCGCCACTTATCAGCCAGATGCGACATCAGGCGATTGCGCCGCTCGGTCGGGTCAAGGCGTTGCTGGCCTTCCAGATAAAGCGGCCAAGACTGGGTGATGATGGATAAATGTTCGAGCGTCTGCTGCCAGTTATCGGCCAGTTCGTCGGGCACAAGGTCCGAGAGCCCGCCCAAATCGACCTGCTCGTTTTGCGCGTTATCGAGAAGTGTTTCCAATTCGCGCGCCAGCGCAGACACGCGCCGCGTATCGAGCTGGTGACCGGTCTCATTAGCCCAATGCAAGATCATATTCATCATCTGGAAGTGGCGTTCCTGCGGTGCAATTTGCGGTGCCACGTCCAGAGCATCAGCGTTCAGCTCACCCAGTAAAGCAGCCTCGTAGCCATTCTCGGTGATGTCTCCTAGCGTCGAAATATTTGGTAGCAAGAGCGCGTCGCGCCCCTGCTGTTCGGCACAAGCGAGGAAAATACTGGAGATTTCGCGCACGGCACGACGCGTTGGCAGTAGCAATAAAATATCTTCTAATGCGCGCGCCCCAACCAAATGCGCACGCTGCGCGTCATCAACCAGCGTGGCGGCGAGGGTCTGCAAAAAATGCTGTCCAGGCGCGATCGTAAAAACACGCGGGCGAGAAGAATCGGGCATGGGCTGATTATATCACAGCCAAGAGCGGTGCAATCAGCTGGACTGATTTGATGCGAGGATATTTTCCGCCGCCGCCCGACCCTCGGGCGTACCGACATGCATCCAAGTTCCGTCAAGCACGAGCCCATATAGACGCCCCGCCGCGGCTGCTTGGTCATAGATGAGATTCAGCGAAAACGCGCCTGTAGGCGTCCGGTCAAAGCAGCCTGGGCAAAGAACCTGCACGCCACAGAAAACATATGGCGCGGTTGCGCCGGCGCGCCGCGTCAAAGTCGCGTCCGGCTGTATGTCAAAATCGCCCGCGCCGTCATATCCGCTACACGCCGTGCGCGGGGCCAACATCAACAAAACATCCATACGTTGCGGGTCGAAATACCGGGCCAAGGCTGACAAGGTATCGGTATTTTCCTGCCACAAAATATCAGCATTGCAGACAAAAAACGGGTCGGCACCCAAAAGCGACAATGCGTTTTTGACCCCACCGCCGGTTTCCAACAACGCAGCGCGCTCATCAGAGAAAGCAATTTTGCTTTGTTGCGCACGCTGTGCGAGGTGGTCGGTAATGTGATCAGCCTTGTGGTGAAGGTTCACGACAAGATTTTGCACACCTGCGTTTTCCAGCCGGTCGATCATGCGATCGAGAAGGCTACGGCCAGCGATTTGGGTCAACGGTTTTGGTGGGTCATCGGCGCGCGCGCGCATGCGTGTGCCGAGACCTGCGGCCAGAACCATGGCATGCGTTATCGCCATCAATCAGCGCCCTGCTTTGATGCGGCCCAATCCGGCGCGTGTGTCGTCAGCCATTGGCGCACTGGCGCGGCGGCTTCATGACGCAAATTCTTCTCTATATAGGTGATGATACGCGGCAGATGCGCCAGATATTTCCATTTATTATCGCGCGCGGCCAGCCGGATAAATATACCCGCAATTTTGAGATTACGTTGCAGGCCAAGCACGGCGTATTGCATGCGGAAATTTTCGCCTGCAGGTGCGTCATCGCCAAAGCGCCGGGCAATATAATGGCCTATAAACCGAGTGGATAGCGCGTCGGCCACGTCAATACGCGCATCCTGCAACAGCGAAACAAGATCATAAGCCGCCGGACCAGCCAGCGCATCTTGCACATCAATAACACCGACACGATGACGCCCCTGTTTATGCGGGCGCCACAGCAAATTGACGCTATGAAAATCGCGCAAAACGCAAACAGGCGACGTGCCGGTAAAAATATCAGCTATGGACTGCCAAATATCCATCCATTGTGCTCGGGCCGCGGCGCTCACCTCAATATTTTGATGCGGCAAATACCAATCGAGAAAAAGGCTGGTTTCGACCGCCATAACCCCGCCATCATAGTTGTGCAAAAAATCAGGGGCGGCATGGCCATGCAGATGCACCAGCGTTTCAACCGCCTCCAAATAAAACGGCGACAGATCATCTTCTTCATCGCTAGCATCTTCGGCAGACACAATATCAAGCGTTTGCGTTCCGAGATCTTCTAGCAGCACAAATCCGCGGGGTTCGTCGGCACTTAGAATTTCTGGCACCCCAATACCAAGCCCGGCCAAATGCCGCGACACGCGGCAATAAGTCGGCACGGCTTCGGCGAGATGAGCCAATTGAGAATAGCTTTTGCCGTCGAAAATTGCAGGGCCGTCCGGTCCGGCGCACCAATCCATCAGCACGGCTGTATTGCCCGCCCGATCTAGGCGTTCATAGCGCCGCGTGGAGGCATCGCCTGCGATTTGCATGCGCGTGATCGTCTCACCCATCCAGCCCGCATCAGCCAGAAATGCTAACAGACTTTTTTCGCGCCTCAGCATATCTGCCAGCTCTTGCAAGCGAGCCGGGGTCCGGGCCGCAATGTCGATACGCCGCCTGTCATCTGTTCCACGGTGCACGATGCGGATATGAAAATCCGGCTCGCCCAAAAGCTGTTCGGCGCGTTCCGCCCACTCAATAAGCGTGATGCGCTCTGCCTCAGCGTCGCTCAAACCCAGCTCAAACACTTCCTCGGCGTTGGCGATGCGATATAAATCTGCGTGAAAAAGCGGACCTTTGGCGGTGTCATAGGGCTGCACCAGCGTGAAGCTAGGGCTGGGTACATTGGTATCCACCGTCGTAAGTGCCTGAATAAAGGCACGCGCGAGCGTGGTTTTGCCCGCGCCCAGTTCGCCGGTCAGAAAAATCGTGTCACCTTGCTGGCAAATACCCGCAAGCCAGTTGGCGCATCTCTGTGTCGCAAAGACATCATCTGCCTCAATGCTCAAAGTAGTGTGATCGCCCGGTTCCATTAAAGTTGTTGTACTTTGCACGGCGCCGGGCGGCAAGAAGGCTTTACGGGTCGGGTACCCTAGTCCATGTGCATTTTAATAACGATAATGTTCCGGCTTATAGGGGCCTTGCGAACTGACGCCGATATAATCGGCTTGATCTGTACTCAGCTCGGTCAGTTTCGCACCAAGTTTGCCGAGGTGCAGCCGCGCAACTTTTTCATCCAGATGCTTCGGCAACACATAGACCTGACGGTCATACTTCTCGCCGTTCTGCCACAGCTCAATCTGAGCCAGCACTTGATTGGTGAACGACGCGCTCATCACAAAACTTGGGTGGCCGGTCGCGCACCCCAGATTGAGAAGACGCCCTTCGGCCAGCAGAATGATGCGCTTGCCATCTGGAAACTCGATTTCGTCAACCTGCGGCTTCACATTGTGCCACTGGTAGTTTTTCAACGCCATCACCTGTATCTCGCTATCGAAGTGACCGATGTTACCAACAATGGCCCGATCTTTCATGGCGCGCATATGGTCGAGCGTGATGATGTCTTTATTACCTGTTGCCGTGATGAAGATGTCACCGGTCGCGGCAACCTCATCCATCGTTGTCACTTCATAACCTTCCATAGCCGCCTGTAATGCGCAGATCGGGTCAATTTCCGTTACCATGACACGGGCACCCTGAGAACGCAGGCTTTCGGCAGAGCCCTTGCCCACATCGCCAAACCCGCACACAACGGCAACTTTACCGGCCATCATTACATCCGTAGCCCGCTTTACGCCATCTACGAGGCTTTCACGACAGCCATAGAGATTGTCAAATTTCGATTTGGTCACGCTGTCATTCACATTGATTGCCGGAATCTTGAGCGAACCTTCTTTAGCCATTTCATAAAGCCGCAACACGCCGGTCGTCGTCTCCTCCGACACGCCCACGCACTCGTCGAGCATTTCGGGATATTTTTCATGCGCCAACTGGGTTAAATCACCTCCATCGTCGAGAAGAATATTTGGACGCCAGCCACCGGGACCGGTTAGCGTTTGTTCGACACACCACCAATATTCCTCTTCCGTTTCCTCTTTCCAGGCAAAAACGGGCACGCCGGTAGCTGCGATGGCGGCGGCGGCGTGGTCTTGCGTTGAGAAAATATTACATGATGACCAGCGGACTTCCGCGCCAAGTGCGGTTAATGTTTCGATCAGTACCGCTGTCTGGATCGTCATATGCAGGCAACCAGTCACACGAGCACCAGCAAGCGGACGTTCGGCACCATATTCATCGCGCAACGCCATCAGGCCTGGCATTTCGGTTTCCGCAATCGCGATTTCCTTACGGCCCCAATCGGCCAACGTAATGTCTGCAACTTTAAAATCTTCGGTCATCACATATTCCTTCTCTTGAAGGCTTGTTTTTAGCAGGCTTACAGCCACTCTGCAACATCATATAAAGAAATGTTTATATTGTGATTAGCTATGATCATGCGAGCCAGATGCGGCTTTCAGGCTTCGTCGAATTTTCCTTCAACCAACTGGGTTAGCGCATCAATTGCAGCTTCCGCGTCGCTACCTGAGGCCTGTAAAACGATTTGCGAGCCCAAACTCGCGCCCAGCATCATCAAGCCCATTATTGACGTGGCGGGTACCACATCATCATCTTTGCGAACAAATATTTCTGCTTGATAGGCTTCCGCGCATTTCACGAATTTGGCCGATGCGCGCGCATGAAGCCCTCGCCGGTTCGCGATCATCAGCGTTCGTTCGATCATGTTTGACTACTCTTGGTTTCCAGCAAGTACTTCGCTGGCTACCGAGATATATTTGCGCGCCGCATCGCGGGCCTGCAATATTGCGACACTGAGCGGCTCGTTTTCGCGAATACTGGCCAGTTTGATCAGCATGGGCAAATTAATGCCAGCGACAACCTCGACCTTGTCTTTTTCAAGCAACGAGATGGCAAGATTTGAAGGCGTACCGCCAAACATATCAGTCAAGAGTGCCACGCCTTTGCCTTTATCAACGGCAGAAATCGCATCCACAATGTCCTCGCGGCGCTTTTCCATATCATCGTCAGGGCCGATGCAAATGGTCGCCAGATTTTCTTGCGCACCTACAACATGCTCAAGTGCCGAACGAAATTCCTCGGCCAGCGCGCCGTGTGTCACCAACACCATGCCAATCATCTACGTTTTCCTTATGCCTGAGATTTCAATCACTCTGCCTTGCCTTGCGCTCAACATTTCTGGGACCCAGTGCTCTGTCGGCCACGTAGTCCAATGTGCCGTGTGGCTCAATGAAAGACAAGGCGAACAATAACAAAAATGATACGGTTGACGCGCGAGCCTCCAGCCATCTCCGCTAAAACCTATCCATAAATCCCATCTTCACGAAACCCACTCGAAGCGATATGGGTCAATGCCAGATCAATCTTGGCATGAATGTCGCTATCGAACGCATGCAGCCGGATGAGCGGCAAATGCCGGCCTGCGCTTTCGAGATATTGTGCCTCGGCAATGCGTGGCACCTCATCAGGCCCAACCAGTTCAATCGCAAGGTCAAGTTTTGCGCGCGCCATATAGTCCATACGCAAAATGCCGATGCCCCGCACTTCCATAAGACCAGCAAGCCGCGGATGTGGCTCAGCATAAAGATCGCTTTCATGCGCGATTAAGCGCACACGGTCATCGGCAATAAGCCGGGCAGCGTGGCGGGCAATCAGCCGGTAAGCAAGGCTTGATTTGCCCGACGCTGAGGGGCCGGTGAGCATAACACCACCAGCCGACAGGCTGATGGCCGTGGCGTGAACGGTCTGCGGTTTTCCGGTCGCGTGGTCAGCTTGCCAAGTGTCAGATGCGGTAGATATATCAGATGCGCGCGATGGGTCGGAAGGAAGGGTCATGTGTTTGCCTTACCATTGCGCGGTAAAATAAGCGTGAAATATGCACCGATCCCGTCTGGCCGGTTATCGGCCAACAAGTCGCCACCATGGGCGCGGGCAATTTGGCGCGAAATGCTCAATCCAAGGCCCGAATGACCTGCTGCGGCCAGTTGCTCGCTCTCCGGCGACGTTGGTGCATGTGACCGGTCGCTGTAAAACCGCTCAAAGATTCTGTCGGTCATTTTTGGATCAATACCTGGCCCCTCATCGGCGACAATTAGCCGGATATCGTCATCGCCCACCAGCACCCGCAAGAAAACCTTGCCACCATTTTGCGTGAACGACACTGCGTTGGTCACAAGATTGTCTATTATCTGCGCAATACGTGGCTTTTGCGCCAACACTGGCGCAGGCAGGTCCGCGCCCGTCACCAGCAAAATATTATGAGCGTCACGAATGCCCGGAGCCAGGGCCGTACCGATTTCATTGGCCAGTTCGGATAGATCGAAAGGCGCGCTCTCGCCACGGTTCAGCTCTGCATCGAGGCGCGTGGCATTTGAAATATCTGTAATCAATCGATTGAGGCGGCGCACATCGTTTTGAATGATACGCTTCATGTCGCGCCGTTGGTCTTCACTGGTCGCCGTATCGAGCGATTGCACGGCGCTATGTAGCGAGGTAAGCGGGTTCTTTAACTCATGCGCAACATCGGCTGCAAAACGATCGATCGTATTGATCCTGTCAAGCAGTTGCCCTGTCATTTCGCGCAACGCCACCGACAAATCGCCAATTTCATCGCCGCGCCGCGACAGGTCTGGAATTGTTTCAAGCCCCGGCAATGTGGGTGAAGACCGGTTAAACACTCGCATGGCACCGGCCAATTTGCGCACGGGTTCGGTGATGGTGCTGGCCAACAAAAGTGATGTCATAAGGCTAACGAGCAGCGCAATCAAAGCAAGCTCTATCACCACCCAACGCTCGGCCTGAATAATGTCATCAATCTCGCCAGGCCTTGTCGACACCATCAAAGCCCCGATAATGGCGCGATACCCTTGCACTGGCACAGCGACGGTTAGAATGTCGGCGCCATCTTGGTTCTGGCGTTGAACGCTTGCCGCGCGGCCCTTAATCGCAGACACAACTTCGGGCAAATTATATCCTTCCGCCGCGCTGACCTCCGTGAGTACCGGTTTTTCGCGGCGAAAGACGCCTCGCACGGCGGCGATGATGCGCTTGGGCCAGCCTTGTGTCGTTGAGGTGCCGGGCAAAGGCGGTAGCTCGCGCGATATCACATTGATACTGCGGTCCATGTGTGCGCTGTCCAGCACCAGCGTGCCGTCGCGACCATATAGGCGAATGCGGGCATTGGTGGCACTCGCCACGCGCTGCAGTATTTTAGTGGCTTCGCGCACCTGCCAATCTGGCCCATTGCGCCCGCCGATCATCGGCCCAAACAAGGACGGGTCGAAAAACTGGAAATTTTTATTGATGACGGTCTGGCTTAGTGCGCCTGCAACGATGCGCGCTTGGGCTTCGAGGCTCTGTTTATAGGCGTTTGTCAGAAATTGCCGTGATTCGGAGAGTACCAAAAAGCCACCAGCGAGAATGATAAGCCCTAGCATGTTGAGCCCGATCAGGCGGGCGAGCAAGCGGCGGCGGCGCGGCTTCATTTCAGGCTTTCGCGGCCCGCTCATTGGGCTTTATACCTGTAGCCGACGCCGTAAAGTGTTTCGATGGCATCAAAGGTTTGATCAACGGCGCGAAATTTGCGACGCAGGCGCTTAATGTGGCTGTCAATCGTGCGGTCGTCGACGTAAATCTGGTCGTCATAGGCAGCATCCATCAGAGCGTCGCGGCTTTTTACCACACCCGGCCGCTGTGCCAGTGCATCGATGATGAGGAACTCTGTCACGGTGAGGTTAACGGGCTCGCCCTTCCATAAACAATCATGGCGTTCATGATCGAGGTGCAGATGCCCCTGACGGATAGCGCTTCTCGCCGCATCGTCCGGTTTATGTATGCGTGCCTCACTGCGCCGCAGCACGGCCCGGATACGTTCAATCAACAAGCGCTGCGAGAACGGTTTGGTGATGTAGTCATCCGCGCCCATTTTGAACCCGAACACTTCGTCGATTTCATCATCCTTTGAGGTCAGGAAAACAACCGGCATATTGCTGGTTTGGCGCAATTTCCGCAGTAGCTCAAGCCCGTCCATGCGGGGCATTTTAATATCGAAAACGCCGATATCCGCAGGCTGTGTCTCCAGTGCGGCGAGCGCGGAATGGCCGTCGGTATAACTGCGCACGCGGAAGCCGTCAGCCTCAAGCGCAATGCGCACAGATGCCAGAATATTGGCATCATCATCTACCAGAACAATCTCAGTCATCGGCCCTCTACATCACTTCCTTAAGCTGTTCTGGGCGTCCCGCGCGCGTGTCGGTTTGCGCCCTTTCACGGCTGGTAAAAACATTAACACGAATTGTGGTTATCGTGTGGCAGTCTGCTTGCACTGCTGCGTCATTGTGCATATAGTCGCGCTTCGAAACTTGTGGTTTTACGCGGCGGGAGGAGCAATCCGTAATGAAACAGAGTGGCTTTCATATCAGTAAAAATGGCATTGACGGACAAGGGCTTGGCAAAGCTAAGGCTGTCCATTGGAACCTGCGCCCTGCCGAAATTTATGAAATGGCGCTGGCCCGCGGCGAAGGTGAAATTGCCGGAAACGGCCCGCTGCTCGTCAAAACAGGTCAACATACCGGCCGGTCAGCGCAAGATAAATTTATCGTGCGCGATGCAACCACCGAAGATTGCGTGTGGTGGGACAATAATAAGTCAATGACGCCTGAGAATTTCGACGCATTGCTGGCCGACATGCTCGACCATGCCGATGGCAAAGAATTGCTGGTGCAGGACTTGTTCGGCGGTGCCGACATAACCCACCGCCTGGCCACGCGTGTTGTAACGGAACTAGCTTGGCATTCGCTATTTATTCAAAACCTGCTGATTGAGCCAGAGCACGAAGAACTGGACAATTTTGATCCTGAGTTCGTGATTATGAATTTCCCCAGCTTTAAAGCTGACCCGGCCCGCCATGGCAGCCGCACCGAAACCGTGATTGCCGTCAATTTCGATCGCAAAATCGTTCTAATTGCCGGTACATCCTATGCTGGAGAGACTAAAAAGTCAGTATTTTCAATGCTTAACTTCACATTGCCGGCCAAGCGTGTCATGCCGATGCACTGTTCGGTGAATGAAAGCAAAGACGGCGACGCGGCCGTCTTTTTTGGTTTGAGCGGCACGGGTAAAACAACGCTTTCTGCGGACCCCAATCGTATTCTTGTCGGCGATGACGAGCATGGCTGGTCGGAGAATGGCGTGTTTAATTTCGAAGGCGGCTGTTATGCCAAAATGATCAATCTCTCTCCGGAAGCCGAGCCGGAAATTTACGCCACAACCCAGCGTTTTGGCACGGTTCTGGAAAATGTTGTCATGGACCCTGAAACCCGCGAACTGGACTTTTTCGACAATTCGCTGGCAGAAAACTCTCGTGGTGCCTACCCGCTGTCCTTTATTCCGAACGCGTCTGACACAGGCCGCGCCGGGCATCCGAGCAATATTATCATGCTGACCGCCGATGCATTCGGCGTACTGCCCCCAATTGCGCGCCTGACGCCAAGTCAGGCCATGTATCATTTCTTGTCAGGCTATACAGCCAAAGTGGCTGGCACCGAAAAAGGTGTTACCGAGCCGGAGGCCACTTTCTCAACATGCTTTGGCGCGCCGTTTATGCCGCGCCACCCATCAGAATATGGCAACCTGCTGCGCGACTTAATTGCTGAACACGGCGCAAGCTGCTGGCTGGTTAATACCGGCTGGACGGGTGGTGCCTATGGCACTGGAAACCGCATGCCAATTCGCGAGACCCGCGCATTATTATCAGCCGCACTGGATGGCAGCTTAAACGAGGTCGATTTCCGCACGGATGAGAATTTCGGCTTTGATGTGCCGGTTTCGGTGCCCGATGTCGATACATCAATCTTGAACCCACGCGATACATGGGCCGATCCTTCAGCGTATGATGAACAGGCCGCCAAGCTAGTTGGTATGTTTGTTGAAAACTTCGACAAATTCATCGAGCATGTTGATGATAATGTGCGTGCAGCGGCTCTTGCGGCTGAATAGTATTACTTATTCTTCTTTAATTTTCAATTTTGGATCTAATTTGAATTTTATTGAAGGCATTAATAATACTATATTGTAGTTTAGTGAGCTTCATCCCAGTTTTCTGCGGCGCAGGCATCAACCACCAGCGGCACTGACAGCGTCAAGCGAGGCTGGCATGCCTGTTCCATAACTGTGCTCACATGCGCAATAAGCGCATCGGCCTCTTCTTCGGCAACCTCAAAAATTAACTCGTCATGCACCTGCAACAGCATACGAGCGCTGGGCAGCTTTGCCAGCGTATCGGGCAGGCGTATCATGGCACGCCGGATAATATCAGCCGCCGTGCCTTGGATGGGCGCATTGATAGCTGCACGTTCGGCAAAGGCACGCCGCGCCGGTATTTTGGCGTCAATCTCCCGCAAATGTACCTTCCGGCCAAACAGGGTGGAAACATAACCTTGCGCGCGGGCCTCGGTTTTCGTGGCTTCCATATAATCCTTGATGCCCGGAAATTTTTCGAAATAGGCGTCGATATAGGCCGCGGCCTCACTGCGCGATATGCCGAGCTGGTTTGCCAGACCAAAAGCGGAGATGCCGTATATAATGCCGAAATTAATCGCCTTGGCCCGGCGGCGCACATCTGGTGCCATATCAGCCACCGGCACGCCGAACATTTCCGACGCTGTCATGGCATGAATATCCAACCCGTCGGCAAAGGCTTGCCGCAAACTGTCGATTTGTGCCATATGCGCCAAAATACGCAATTCAATCTGGCTGTAATCGGCACTCACCAACTTATTACCCGCCGCAGCCACAAACGCCGTGCGAATGCGCCGGCCATCCTCGGTGCGCACCGGAATATTTTGTAGGTTCGGGTCAGATGAAGACAGCCGCCCCGTGGTTGTCGAAGCCATTGAATAAGATGTATGGATCCGGCCCGTGTCAGGATTAATGAAATCGGGCAGCGCATCGGTATAGGTCGACTTTAACTTTGCAAGGGCGCGCCAGTTCAAAACCGTCGCTGCCAGGTCATTGCCGCCTTCCGCCAGCCCCTCCAGCACTTCGGCACCCGTGGCCCATGCGCCGGTTTTCGTCTTTTTGCCGCCCGCCAATCCCATTTTGTCAAACAGAATGTCGCCAAGCTGTTTCGGGCTGGCAATATTGAATTGCTCTCCGGCGAGCTTATATATCCCGTCTTCCATCGCCGCCATTTTTTGGGCAAATTCACCCGAAAGTCGCGACAACACCGTGCGATCGATCAGCACGCCTTCGCGTTCCATGTCCGTTATCACCTGGATCAGCGGGCGCTCGGTGCTTTCATACACACTGGCCACACCTTCTGGCGCTAACCGTGGCTTTAAATGATGCCAGAGCCGCAACGTTATATCCGCATCTTCAGCCGCATAGCGGGTTGCCTCGTCAACAGGCACGCGGTCAAATGTGATCTGCGATTTACCCGTACCCAGCAATTCCTTAATCGGGATCGGCGTATGATCGAGAAAACGCTGCGCCAGCTCGTCCATCCCATGGCTATGCGCGCCCGCGCCCAGCGCATAAGAAATCAGCATTGTGTCGTCAACTGGCGCGACCCCCACACCACGACGGCCAAGGACTTGCAGGTCAAATTTGGCGTTTTGCAGTATTTTCAAAACCGACGCATTTTCCAGAAGCGGCGACAAGATATCGAGTACGGTTTTCTCGTCCAGTTGTTCGGGCGTCTCGGCGCCAAGGTCAAGCCCGTCACCAACCCCATGCGCGAGCGGGATATAACACGCATCTCCGGGGGCGACAGCCAATGACACACCAACAAGCCGACATTGCATCGTATCCAGACTATCGGTTTCGGTATCTACCGCAACAACGCCCGCTTCAACAGCCCGGGCAACCCAATTTTGCAGCTCTTCTATTTGGGTTACACACGCATAGCTTGAAATATCGAGCGCGGGCAGGTCACCCGGCGGCAGGCGATGGCCTCCTACTAGGTCGGCCTGTGTAGCATCCTTTTCCGGTACCGCCGGATCAAGACTACGTGCCATCAGCGCGTCAGTCGCCTCATGCGCATCGGCATCCATATCATAACGCTCGGCCATACGGCGGGTTAGCGTATTGAACTCCATCGCCTTCAGAAAGCCGATTAATGTGCCAGCAAGTGGCGTCTGGCGACCCATTTCAGCCAGCGCAACGGGCATGGGCGCGTCGCGGCGCAAAGTTACAAGCTCGCGGCTTATGCGCGCTTGATCAGCAAAATTCACAAGGTTCTCACGTCGCTTGGGTTGTTTGATTTCATCAGCCCGGGCTAGCAAACCGTCCAGATCGCCATAATCGCCGATCAGTTGCGCCGCCGTTTTAATACCGATCCCCGGTACACCCGGCACATTGTCCACGCTGTCGCCAGCCAACGCCTGCACGTCAATCACGCGTTCAGGGCCAACGCCGAATTTCTCGACCACGGCATCAGCATCGATCTTCTTATCTTTCATTGTGTCGACCATATCGACCGTGCCGCCGACCAGCTGCATCAGGTCTTTATCAGATGACACAATCGTGACGCGCGCGCCGGCTTGCGCCGCAGTGTCGGCATATGTGGCAATTAGGTCGTCCGCCTCGAAGCCTTCTTTTTCGATAGCCGGGATGTTGAACGCCCGCACAGCTTCGCGTACCAACGGAAATTGCGGTACCAAATCTTCGGGTGCCGGCGGCCGGTGCGCTTTGTATTCTGGGTAGATGTCATTTCTGAAACTGCGCCCGGATGCATCGAATATCACAGCCAGATGCGTCGGTGTTTCGGCCTCATTCATTTCGTCGAGCAATTTGACCAGCATATTGCAAAAGCCCGACACCGCGCCGACGGGCAATCCGTCTGATTTACGGGTCAAAGGCGGCAGGGCGTGATAGGCCCGGAAAATATAACCAGAGCCGTCTACCAGATAGAGGTGATCGCCAGCGCCGAGTTGGGGGGCAGATGCCATGGGAATATCCTTGTGCAACTTGAAGTCACCAAATTTTAGCAGAGATCACGCCTGAAAGAACCCGCCGTCAAATTCCGTCCCCAAGAACTGTCAGGCCGTTTGCCGAACCCCTGCATCAAGTGCTACATGGTGGGGAGGAGTTTATCATGCGTCATGACCAGCAACCGCCTGTCGCGCTTTCCGCGCGCGGGCTTGAAAAGACCTATAAGGCCGGCGGCAACCAGCCTGCCAAGCAGGCGTTGAAAGGTGTAGACCTCGACATTCCGCGCGGCGCCATTTTTGGATTATTGGGGCCCAATGGCGCGGGTAAATCCACCTTTATCAATATTTTGGCAGGGCTGGTTATTAAGTCTTCCGGCAGTGCTAATATCTGGGGTTTCGACATTGATGCCAACCCTCGCCAAGCGCGGGCCTCGATCGGTATCGTGCCACAAGAACTCAGTATCGACCCGTTTTTCACACCAGCGGAGATTATGAACCTGCAAGCCGGGCTATATGGCGTGCCCCGCCGCCAGCGGCGAACCATGGAAATTCTGTCTGCCATGGGGCTGGCCGATAAAGCCCAAGCCTATGCGCGCACGCTGTCGGGAGGTATGCGCCGCCGGCTTCTTGTCGCCAAAGCCATGGTTCATAACCCGCCTGTACTGGTTTTGGACGAGCCGACCGCGGGCGTGGACATCGAACTGCGCCGGCAGCTCTGGGATTATGTGATTGAGCTGAACCGGCAGGGTGTCACGATTATGCTCACCACGCATTATCTTGAAGAGGCCGAGGAACTTTGCGACACGATTGGCATTATCGATAATGGCACGCTGGTTGCCTGCGATAGCACACAGAATTTGTTGCACCAGATTGATAACAAAACCCTTGTCATCCGGCCATCGGCACAGCTGGACGCTGCACCCATCATTAGCGGTCTCGATTGCATATTGCGCGATGATGGCCAGCTGGCCGTGCAGTATAATCCAGGCCAGCAAGCAGCCGGTGACGTGCTTGCGCAAATTCAGGGTAGTGGCATTGAAATAGCCGATATTGGCAGCGAGGGCGCCGATCTTGAAACTGTGTTTATGAAACTGACCGGGCCGTCGTCGCTTTAAGCGAGCCCGCAAAGGGATAGCCAAATACATCACGACTGGCTATAAACCGAATAGAGCACCCGTAGCTCAGCTGGATAGAGCGCTGCCCTCCGAAGGCAGAGGTCAGAGGTTCGAATCCTCTCGGGTGCGCCAAGTTGCGCTATAAGCCCTTATCGAGCAATGCGAAATTAAGGGTGCCTTTCGCCAGCACAGTTAAAAAAGCGAACCAAGTCAGCTTAGAACCGCTGAAAAATGGCTGTACCTAACAATGAACCCAGATCAAAGCGATCAACCCTTGTGACTGATGGTGTCCACTTGCGGCATCGCTGAGTATAAAGACCCATTACCT
>MDTB01181325.1_pt1 | contig 39635 bp, 37 predicted proteins | sample 811161 | NCBI WGS metagenome assembly MDTB01 (sample SAMN05326650, study PRJNA326480) | marine metagenome | isolation source: seawater | place: Mediterranean Sea | collected 2009 | reverse complement strand
CTGTGTAAATGGTATTTTGTTTAATCATGAGTCTCCACATAGGGGAGAAACATTTGTTACAAGAAAAATTTCTAGAGCTGTAGGAAGAATTAAACTTGGCCTGCAGTCAAAGTTAACACTTGGCAATCTTGAAGCAAAAAGAGACTGGGGTTTTGCAGGTGACTATGTAGAAGGCATGTGGAAAATGATGAATTATGAAAAAGCTGATGACTGGGTTCTAGCAACCGGCAAAGCTTATAAAGTCTCTGATTTTGCAAAGGCATCATTTAACTATTTTGGTTTAAATTGGGAAGACTATGTTGTGACTTCAAAAAGATATGAGAGGCCTAATGAAGTTCATCACTTGCTTGGTGATTCATCTAAAGCTCAAAAATTATTGGGCTGGAAGCCAGTTGTTGATTTTAATAAATTAGTTGAATTAATGGTTGAAAGTGATTTTGACTTAGCAACCCAAGAAAAAACATTAATTGATAATAATTTAATCAAGCCAACTTGGGAACACCCCTGCTAAATTAAATATTCTCTTTATACCAGTTATAAGTAATTTCTAAACCATCACTTAAATTTGTTTTTGCATTCCAGCCTTTGCTGTTTAATAATGTTGAATCTAATAGTTTTCTAGGATTTCCATCAGGTTTTGTACTATCAAAAATCAATTCTCCTTCGAAGCCAACAACTGATTTAATTTCTTTTGCCAACTCTAAAATTGAAACTTCCTCATTGCTACCAACATTAATTAAATCTGTTTCTATATTATTTTCAACTATGAACTTAATTGCATAAGCTAGATCATCGACAAATAAGAATTCCCTTAAAGGTTTTCCAGTGCCCCATATTGAAAATTCGTTATCTTTATTTAGTTTTGATTTATGCATTCTAGAAATAAGGCCAGGTATTACATGGCTATTGATTTCATCAAAGTTGTCATGTGGGCCATATAGATTCGTTGGCATTAAATTAGTTACTTTGTGACCATACTGAATATTTAACGAGCGCCCAAGCTCTATAGCAGTAAGCTTAGCCATTGCATAAGGGGAATTGGTTGGCTCTAATACACCACTCATTATTGATGATTCTGCAATTGGGTTTTTAGCATCTAAAGGATAAATACAACTGCTTCCTAAATTTATTATTTCAATATTTGTATTTGGTATACAGGATTCAAGTATGTTTGTATTTATTTTTAGGTTTTCAATTAAAAATTCAGTTCTTAAAGTATCATTTGCATAAATACCACCAACTTTTGCAGCCGCATTGATTATAAGATTTGGTTTAAACTCTTCAATTAAATTCTTAACCTGATCAATTTTAAATAAATCAGTATCTTTTCTACTAGATGCAAATATGTCATAACCTGCTTCGGAGAAAATTTTAGTTACTGAAGTACCTACAAGCCCTTTACTTCCAAAGACTATTATTTTTTTATTCATTTTTACCTTTAACTAAATTATATAACTCTTTAGAAAATTTATTTAAACTCAACTCATTTACAACTGTCGAATTAGCATTTCTTGAGCATTCCCTCAACAAATCATCACTTGAATACAAAATGTTAATTTGTTCTCTCCATTCTTCAAGATTGTCTGAATTTACAAAGAAAATATTATTCTTATCACCAAACATATCAAAATCCCAAAACCCTTCTGTTTTACTTATTAACACAGGAGTTCCACAAGCCATCGACTGTAAAGCAACGCTTTGACCTGAAGGTTGGTAGGTTTGGTTAATTGGAAGAATTAATAGTTTAGCATTTTGGTAGTAAGATTTAATTTCTTCGTCTGTTAATATTCCTTCCCCCCAATTTCCATTTACCAAAGTTACATTTTCAAATTCACACTCTTCAATTTGCTTTGTAATAATTGTAAAATTAATTTCTGGTAACGATTCTGCGATATCTAGTAAAAGTCGGTAATTTCTTTTTCCGTCATTTCCAACAAACAAAATGCCTTCTTTCTTTGCCAACTCGACTTTTGGAGGATGCCAAAACTCAGTATCCACAGAAAAAGGGATATATGTAAATTTATTTATTAATTTTGGCCAGTCTTTTTTTGCTTTATTAAACTCTCCTTTTCCAATAAAAATAAATTGTGAAGTTATTAAAGCTAGTAATTTTATAAAAACATTTTGTATAAATTTTACAAACTTATTTTTAGGCCTTCTTCCAAATAAACCCATCACAATTACAAAGACATCAAATTTTTTAAATAACTTCATTACTAAAGTTACTGGTAACAGTGATAGCGCGAGTAGTTCAGTAGTAAATATAATTTTTTTTGAATTTTTTAAAATTTTAATATTCTTAATATTTACTATATCTTTTGTATATATTGGTAACTCGGTTAATTTTCTTAGGACTTTATCGATGAAGGCTAAAATATTTTTCGAGTTGTTAGGAGCAGACATTTCTACGATGTTTGTATTTAAATATTTTGAAAAATAAGAATAACCATAAAAAAATTCTTTTGCTTTAAAATCTTCAGAACCTATCTTTGTTATTCTTCCAGACCCAAATACAAAAGTAGTTATTATCTTAGATTTCGCCATAAGCGAATAATATATCTGTTGTAATCTTTTAAGTAAGTTAATAATAATTTTGTAACTTTAATTACTTTTAAATAATAGAATTCAATTTGATGACAGAATTGAAGAGTAAAAAGAAACATCTAAACATCGATCTGGTATCAGTGAATTGTTTGACCCCTGAAGACTCTTTAAAGTCGCTAGATTATTGTTCAAAATATTTTAGTTTTAATAAATCAATTCTTTTTACAAGTGAAAAAGTTTCAAATAAGAATCATGAAATAATTAATATTGAAAAATTTAAAGATATAACTGATTACAGTGACTTTATTTTAAATATAGGTAGATTTATAAAGTCTGACCACGTTTTAGTTATCCAGGATGATGGGCATATTGTAAATCCTAGCAAATGGGACAGTAGTTTTTTAAACTATGATTATGTGGGAGCCCCATGGCCATCTAGTTACAAGTGGAGAAAAAGATGGAAAGGAGCTAATTACCAAGATGCATATAAAAATGCCAAAAAAAATAGAGTTGGCAATGGTGGATTTAGTTTAAGAAGTAAAAAGTTTCTTAATTATTCATCCCAATTCACAAGTTGCAATGGGATTGCAGAGGATGTTTTTCTTTGCCTAGTAAATTACGAAAATGCTATTGAGTATGGTATTAAATTTGCTCCATTTGATGTTGCTTATAAATTTTCATTAGAAGTTTCTTTAAAAGGTAAAAACTACAGAAAAGAGAGTATAGATTCAATATTTAACACAGAGAATCATTTTGGATGGCATGGTAAAAGATTTTCTAACAAAGACTATCTTCTAAACTTAAAAAACAATATTATTGATTAGATATGTGTGGTTTTTTAGGAAAAATATCTAACTCTCCAATAAGTATGGAGCAATTAGATAAAGCTAATATTCATAATGTTTGTAGAGGTCCTGATGCTTTAAAATGTGAAACAGGTAAATTCTTTACAAATTCAAACACAAATAAAGACATTCACTTCAACTTTATGTTTAATAGACTTTCGATAATAGATTTATCAGAAAATGCAATGCAACCAATGTACTCCAAAAATTTTTCCACTTGGATTATGTTCAATGGTGAAATATATAATCACAGAAAATTAAAAAAGATATTAATTGAAAAAGGCGTTGAATTTTTTACAGACCATTCTGATACAGAGGTCTTGCTAAATGGTATTTCATACTTTGGATTAGATTTTCTAAACTCTGTAATCGGACAATTTGCGATAATGTTCTATGATGAAAAAATAAATAAAATGTACCTAGTTAGAGACAGGGTGGGGCAGAAACCTCTTTTTTACATGCTTGATAACAAGGAAGTTTTATTTGGATCCAATCTTAAATCTATAGTTTCTGGAATAGAAAATGTTCAAATTTTAGAAAGTAGTTTAAATGACTATATAAATTTTGGAGTTATAACTTCACCAAATACACTTTTTAAAAATATATATAAAGTTGAACCAGGGAGCTATTTAGAAATTGATTTTAATGGAACTAAATATACAAAAAAAGACGTTAAATATTGGGATATTGATAATTTCATTGATAACAAAACATTTGAAAAGGAAGAGTTTTTTGAAATCTACTATAGTGCTGTAAACCTAAGACTAGAGTCAGATGTGCCTGTAGCAAACTTTCTTTCCGGAGGTATCGACTCGACTTCAATAATTAAAGCTCTAAATGACAATCAATCAAAAAAAATAAATACTTTTTCAATTACAAATAAAAATAGTAAATATGATGAGTCTTTTTGGATAAATCAAGTCCATAAGAAATATAATACAAACCATATTTCTTCTGACGTATCTCTAAATTTAACTATTGAAGATATTCTCAATTCTATAAATATCTTTGACGAACTCTACTGTGATCCGTCAACAGTTCCTTCATACATACTTAATCGAGAGATTTCAAAAGAATATAAAGTAGCTATTTCTGGAGATGGTGGGGATGAGCTTCTAGGGGGTTATAAAAGGTTTAATTTTATGCTGAATACTAAAACTTTTAATCATAAATTAATTAAAAATACTTTTAATTTGTATCCTGGAATTCTTGGTACTGGAAATAAAATATTAAAATATTCAAATAATAGAAAAGAAGCATATACCTCTTATTTTTCAGACTCAAAACTATTGAAATTACTTAATTTGAAATCAGGTACCGAATTTGGTGATAAGTTTATGAGTGCTGATAATGGCTTGTATAAGGACTTACTAAAAACTGAATATAAATTTTATTTATTTGAAATGATGACTACTAAAGTTGACAGAACTTCTATGGCAAATTCTGTTGAAGTAAGATCTCCATTTTTAGACCACAGATTAATAGAGTATGTCTTAAAATCTGAAAACAGTTATTTTATAAAAAAAGAGCCTAAAAAAATACTTAAAGATTATTTAACACCAGATTTTGATGAATCTTTTTTAAATAGAGAAAAGCAAGGCTTTGTTTTTGATTTAGAAAAATGGGTTTTTGAAAATATCAACTTTGTTCAAAATGAAATCAAAAATGGAAAATATATAAATAATTTAAATCCAAAAATTTTATCTCAACTAACAGTCAATAAATCGAGAATAAACGGTTTAAGAATATGGAAATTATTTTTTTTAGAGAAATATTTGGAACAAATATAAGATATGTATAAACAATGTACAAATTATTAATACAAAAAATAATTAGGATTATTAACTTAATTCTTTTTAAAAAAGAATTGCCAACAAAAATTTCTATATATTTTCATGATATTTCAGATAAAGAGATTAACGAGCTAGAAAAAATCATTAAATATTTTCTCAACCTAGGTTTTAAATTCGTTAATATGAATAATTTTCAAAAAGAAATTTTTAGCGATGAAAAGCTTTTTGCCATAACATTTGATGATGGTTTTTCAAGTTGGACCAAAACACTCGACTTATTTAAAAAATACGATGTAAAAGCTACTTATTATTTGAATACAATTCAATTTACAGATGATGACATGACAAAATTTTTAGAGGATATAAGATGTACCAATTCAGACTTCATCATTAAAGAAGAAGAAGTTCAGGAGTTAATTAATAGTAATCACGAAATTGGGTCACATACTCATTCTCATAAAACACTCTCCAAAATTTCTTTAGATGATTTGAAGACTGAAATAGAAACTAATCTTCAAATACTCAGTAAATTTAATTTAGAAATCAGCAACTTCGCAATTCCTTATGGTATGAGGAGATTGATAAATAAAGAACAGATAACATATTTGCTCGAAGTTTTTGATTCAATCTCATTTGGTGAGCCAGGTATGCTATTTAATCATGAAAAACAAAAAATACAAAGATATCCATGGAGAATAGAAAAAACTTTTCAATACAACCTAAACAATATTTCAACAAACACATCTCTATTTAATAAATTTACAAAAAGAAGTGGCCTTGGTTAGCTCCGACTTATCATTTAAAGCAACAACCGCAAATTTTTTTTGGATGGGGGATTTTAGTATTTATGAAATGGCAAATATTAATTCTTTTATTAAAAATGGTTTTGATGTAAATATATGGACTTACGACAAAAATTTTAAAGTTTTTAGCAACAATAATAAAATTAATATAAAAAACGCAAGTGAAATACTAGATGAAGAACTTTTATATAAATTTAAACAAGGAAATCAAAAATCAAATATGTCATCTTTTACAAATATTTTCCGACTTGAACTTTTAAAAAAAGTTGGAGGATGGTGGTTTGATTTAGATTGTATTTGCAACAAACCGATAAGCTCTTTTGTTGAACTAGTCAAAGAAAAACCATTTGTGATCGGAAGGGAGAGAGATGACTATTCAGGCAGTTCAGTTATGTATTTCTCCGATTTTGAAGTTTTACAAACACTGCTAGACAAAACTTGGGAAAAAATAAATGAAAAAAACTTTGAATTCATTTGGGGGGAGATAGGTCCTGACTTAATTTCTGAAATCTTTTTAGACCTGGATTTGATGAAGCTAACACTAGAGGAAAAATATTTTTTTAAAGTAAGTGCTGAAGACTTTTATAAGTTCTTTTTAATCAACACAGAAAATTTAATCGCACTTGAAGAAACCTTAAACGATTCATATGTTGTACATACTTGGAATGAAATGTTTAAAAGAAGCCTTATAAGTAAAAAGAAATTACCTCCAAGAGGGAGCTTTTTATTCAATCATATTTCAAACAATGTTTTAATTAAAAAACAAAAAAGCTATGGTTGGTTGTTAAAATACAGATTTAATAAATATATTTATTTTTTTATAAAAATTATTTTCAGAATAAAAATTATATCTAATAATCTTTCAAATAATAATTAAACTAAAATCAGATGTTAAGAAAAGCAGCAACAATCCGATATGTCTCTTACGTATTAGGAACAGGATTAACACTTGCTAACCTTTTTCTAATTACTTATTTATTAGATATTTATCAATTTGCTGTTTGGGGAGTTGCAAATTCATTAGTTTATATTTTTTCTCAAATAGGGCAGTTAACTTATGTTCAGTACATAGAAAAGTATTTCCCAAATTATTCAGTAGAAAAGATGAATTATTATCTCTATAAATTTTTAAAAACTATTTCTCTACTTCCAATTCTATGGATTTCAATACTGTTTTTGATTGAGTACTTCGGGTACTTTGAAAAATTTAATGCTGATAATTTGATTATTTTGTTTTTAATAATTGCAGGATTAACTACTGTTGAATCATCAATCGAATTATCTGCAAAATATCTGCTTGCTCAAAAAGAAACACCAAAATTCGACCTTTATGAATTATTGTTATTTAAATTAACCAGATTAGTAATTTTTTACTTTTTGCTAGCAAATGGTTACAGTGTCTATTTTTTATTACTTACAAACTTGATTTTAAGATCTCTTCTTTTAATCAAGACTTTAAATTATAAATCTCAAGGAGTGTTAAAAATTTTAAAAAAAATATTCAGATCAAAAATATTTGAAAAAAATTTAGACAAACTTTCCTATACTTTTACAGCATTCATGATAAAAACCCTGCAAGTCACCTTTTTGAATATACTTTTTATCATTTTGTCAATATCAGCAAAAAATGAAACAATTGCAAACTATTCTCTTGGAATTTTAATTATTAACAATTTAAGACCAGTGTTCGCCTCATTATCAGGCCTTTTAACACCTATAATTTCAAAAAATATTTATGGAAATAAAGACAACACTACCTTGTTTAGTTTTGTTGCTTCTATTAATAGAATTTTTATCAGCTTAGTAACAGTATTAACAATATACATAGTTGATTATAAATTTTTAATCTCTTATTTTTTAGAATCCTTTGATGATAATATTTATACAATTATTTTAGTTTCAGTATTTGCTTCATCCATTGCATCTCTCTACATTCCTAATTTTTTGAATTTACTTTTTAGCAATAAGGAAAAATATCTTTTACGAATAGTATTGGTGAATTTTATTTTTTGTATGTTTTTATTTTATATTTTAAGAGAGACAAGCTTTATAGACCTTCTTTATATTTATTTATTATTTGAATTAATTAGTTTTTACATATTTAAATATATGAATAATCTAACAAGCTTTACAACTGCAAATACTTATTCGTTTTTTGCAACTCTTATTTATCTGGCTACTTATCTATCTGGATATGGAACAAGCTTTCTACTACTTTTTGTTTGCATTATATTTATTGGTTATGATATTAAAAAATTTATAAAACAGTTTAGTAACTATGATTCTATTAAAGATAAAGATTATGGAACAAAGTAAAACTTTAAAGGCTTTATCTGGTAGCAATTTTACGTCAATTGCTGACATTGTTTACTCGGAATTTATCTCACTAGAAGATTATCAAAAAAAAGACCACAGTAATAGCCTGGTGCTATACAAAGATAAGGAATTTCTACTATATAAAATTAATGATTTTGAGTTGTTTGAAAATGCTGTAATTTTTTGCAATCATTTAACATTGAGTAGTTTATTTAGAGAGTTAAATAAATGTGATCAGTTTAGGAATATTAAATTAATAACCCATCAAACCGATATCCCTATTACTAAAAAATATTTTCTCAAAAAGCCAAAGTGCGTGTCGGAATGGTATTCAACAAATGTAGATTATTTAAATAAAAAATTGATTCCTATACCTCTAGGTCTTGGCAATAGTTTTCAAACAAATCAAATCAATTCAAATAATAACTTTAGCTATCCAGATTTTTCGAAAAACACAAGTGAAGCAAAGGTTTACTTGAATTTTAAAATCTCTACTAACAAAAAAGAGAGAGAAAATTTGTATGAACACTTTTCCTCGATGAACTGGGCTGAATTAGACCAACCAGATTTAGATAAACAAAGCTATATAAATAAATTAAAAAACACAAGCTTTGTTCTGGCTCCTTGGGGTAATGGATATGATACTCACAGGTTATGGGAATCATTATATTTTGGCAAAATACCAGTAACTAAATACCATGAAACGTATTCACTACTAAAAAATCTTCCCATTTGTTTTATTGACAATTATAAGGAATTAAATCAAGAGTTACTAAATTCATTTTTAAATAAGGTTTTGACTGATAAATACAATGTCGAAATTCTAGATTTAAAATTTTGGGAAAAGAAAATAAAATCAAGTAGTGTAAGTGGTCTTGAGACATTTAATGTTAGAGAGTCAATGTTAAATTTATTATTTTTTAAAATTAAGTTTCATATTTTTAGAATTTCAAAAAGTAAATTTAAAATAGCAAAATTTTATATACTAAAAGTTATTAAATTTACAAAAATATTATTTCAAAAAGTTAAATAATTAAGGTGTATTAAACGAACTCAAAGTTGAGAACTTTGATCTAATACAGTAATATAGAAAAATTATATTGGACTTAAATTCATTACAAAAAGTACACTAAATCTGAGATTATTCAAAAAAAGAGGGTTTAAACTTATTTTTTAAAGCAATCAAAGTAATTATTAAAAAAATATGAACTGTATTTTATTTTTTTAATTTATACTTCAGTAAATGAAATTTGCATTAATAATTCTTGCATATAACGAATCAAGAAGCATAAAAGAAGTTGTTCTATCTCACTATGATATGTTTGAAAAAGTCATTGTAGTAAATGATAAAAGCAAAGATGATACCCAAGAAGTACTTCAAGAATTAGAACATTTAGAAAACTTAATAATTTTAAATAACAAAAAAAATGTGGGTGCAGGCAAGTCGTTTGAAGTTGGAATTAAAGAATTTCTCAAAACTGAATGTGACTATGTAATCAAAGTTGATGGTGATAATCAATTCGATCCAAAAGATACTTTTAAAATTTTAAATATAGTTAAAGAACAAAAGTTTGATTATGTAAAGTGTGATAGATTTTGGTCCGGAGGTATTAATGGAAAAATTCCATTTATAAGATATTTAGGTAATGCATTTGCATCTTTCTTAATAAAATTTGCAACCGGGAATTGGAAAATAAATGATGCGTTGAATGGTTTATTCGTTATTTCAAAGGATGTAGTCAAAGATTATAAAATACCACGAATATTTAATAGATATGGCTATCCATTTTTTTTAAATAGTTATGTCTCTAATTATGCAATAAATAACGATATTTTAATTGCTCAATACAGGAACATTATTTCGTATAGAGATGAAAAGAGTAATTTAAATCCCGTGACAATGTTTTTCAAATTAATTTACTACGTTATTAAAAATTACTTTACAAAAATAAAATTGAAAGTTCGTGTTTCTGATTTACAAATATCAGCAATTTTTGATATATTTTCAATAATTATGTTGGTAAATACTTTCTACTCTGTGTATAAATTTATAAGTATAAGATATTTTGATATGCGTGGACCCCAAGGTACCTGGTTTGTTGTTTGCTTGATTTTTCTAATATTATTTGTCTCTATTTTGACATTGTCACAAATTCAGGAATCAAAAATAAATAAAAGAAAATTTACAAATTTGAAATGAGGATAACTAAAAATTTCTTTTTTAGTTTTATTTTTTTATTTGTTTTTTTAACTTTTTTAAAAGTTGATTTTAGGTTTACGGATAATATTTATTGTTGTAGTGACGATTTTGATTATTATATGCATGCAGAAACGATTTCACAAGATTTTGATTTTGATTACTCTAATCAATTAAAAGGTTTAGAAACAAAAAGATTTAATAAAAATAATAAACCAGCGCCAATTGGTTATGTTGGAACTGGAATTTTAGCGGCGCCGTTTATGTTTATTGGTGGAATGGTAGACAAATTTTCTAGTTCAAGCGGAATAATGAACTACAAATTTTTAATATATTCAATTTCTCCAATTTTTTACCTATCTGCATCTTATATACTATTAATTAAATCTCTAAATATATTGAATTTTAAATTTGATAATTTAAAATTTTTAATATTTTTCTTAGGTAGTGGCGTTACATACTATGCTTTTGAAAGATTTAGTATGACTCATTCGTATGAATTTTTCACTACATCCTTATTAATCTATTCGTGCGCAAAATATTATAAAAAAAGTAACTTAAATAATAGATATGCAATACTAATTCCAATTGCAATCTTTTTCGGATTAGCAACAAGATGGACAAATTATTTTTTATTAATTATCCCCATTATTTTCAAGTTAATATTAAAGAGCGATAAGAAACTAATTATAAATCCTTATTTTGTTTTAACGAGTGTTGCTTCTCTCTCAACTTTTCTTTACCTTTCCTATGCAATTTATGGTGTAATTAGTTTAGATCCAAGAACTTCATATCAAGTAAGTAGTTCTGTTGTAGAAATTGCCCAGATACAAGTTAATAAGAATATTTATATAGAGTATTTTGATCGCATTATTAATATATTCGTTACTAAGGAATTTGGAATAATATATTTTATGCCAATTCTTTCTTTTACAGTTTTTATAACAATCTTTTTAATATTTAAGAATATTTTAACAAAAAATAAATTTGATAAAGTTGGGCTTTATTACCTGATTGCTTGTTTTCAACCCTTATTAATTGTTGCTATCTGGAGATCAACAGGCTCTGCTTATGGTTTCAGGTATTTACTAACCCTTTATCCGCTTTCAATTATTTTTTATTTTTATTTAAAGAAGCATTACAGACTCTTTTTTATAGATAAAGTTATAATAATATTTTCAATCTTATCAATTCTTTCATTATTGTTTTTCGAAACTACCCCAGATACTCAATTGTCACTTGAAAGAATATATAACTCTTTTGGAAAATACACAAGGTACACTCAACCAAATTATTTATTAGGTTTATTCAAATCATTTATTATTTTTGATAGTTATCTTAAGATATTTACTACTAGCTTTTTTGGTGCAATTTGTTTTAAATTTTTAATAGTTGTTTTTGGAAAGAACAATTTGATAGACTTACTTGGAAATTTTGGATTACCCACTTCAAATCCAGATTTTATAATTTATTTAGAGAACTTAGAATTGATTAGTGTTGATAAATTTATTTTCTTGATACTTTTTGGATTAAGTATATATATTTACATGTTAAAAAATTTAGTAAAGAATAATTAACTATGTTTGAAAACACTAAAAGACTATTATCCTTGGTCAGTAATGAAAAATAAAAAAATACTCGTAACAGGTGCTACAGGTCTTTTAGGAAGCTGGCTCACAGAAAAATTATTAATTTCAGGAAATGAGATAACAGGTCTTGCTTTAAATGACGAATTAGATTTTTTATTGATTTCAAAAAAAATCAAAGATCAAATTAATTTAAAATATTTTGATATTGCTATCGAAGAATCAACCAATAATTTATTTGATGATAATTATGATGTAGTTATCCATCTTGCTGCACAAACTCAAGTTGGTGACGCATTATCGAATCCAATAAGAACATTTAAATCTAATATTCAAGGAACTTGGAACGTGTTAGAAATTTGTAGGAAAAAGGACATTCCATTAGTAGTTGCTTCTTCAGATAAAGCTTACGGAGAATCCGCAATACTGCCTTATGAAGAAACATTCAATTTAAATGGAAAATTCCCTTATGAAGTATCAAAATCAGCAACAGATTTACTATGTTCAACTTATAGGACCACATATGGTTTAAATGTTTCAACTTTAAGATGTGGAAACATCTACGGTGGAGGTGATTTAAACTGGGAAAGATTGATTCCAGGTGTAGTTAAGTGGTTAATAGAAGGAGAAACACCAATTCTACGAACAAATGGTACTTTTAAAAGAGATTGGGTATATGTTGAAGATGTCGTGCAAGCATATATAGGAGTAGCAGATGCTCTATTAGATAATAAAAGAAAAATATCTGAAGCATATAATTTTTCAAGCACAGAATATTTAAGCGTTATGGACGTTTACAAAAAAATTGTAAATAATTTTTCAGATAATTATGTTGAACCCATTATTCAAGAAAACTCAGAATATGAGATTAAAGACCAGTATTTAAGTTCTAAGAAAATTAAAGATGAATTGGGAATAGAATCCATTTTTGATATAGATACATCGCTAACAAAAACAATAAAATGGTATGAGGAACACTTAAAAAGATTAAATCTATAATCAAAAATTTTTTAATCTTAAGATAAGATTTATGTTTAAAATTAAATAATGGAATTTCACAAAACTTCTCATGTGTTCGATGAAGTAAAGATATATAAAGGAAAAATATTTGAGGACAGCAGAGGTTTTTTTTCAAAACCTTTTTATGGAGAAATCATTTCAAAAGAGTTTTCTCATTCTTATGAGGTTTTAATTTCAAAATCTAAAAAAAATGTTATAAGAGGATTACATTTTCAAACCCCTCCACACAGCGTAAGTAAAATTGTTTATTGTGTTGATGGTTCCATAAAAGACGTATTTATAGATTTGAGAAAAGGAAGCTCAACATATGGAATGTTTGATCATGTATATCTTGACAGTGTTGAACCGTTATCAGTTTTTATTCCTGAAGGCTTTGGACATGGATTTAGTGTTTTGTCAGATACAGCAACAGTCTTATATCTTCAGTCAGGAGAATTTAATGAAGAATCTGATTCAGGAATTTACTATGACTCAGCAGGAATTGATTGGGAAATTCAGAATCCAATCATATCCGAAAAAGATTCTCAGCTTATAAAATTAAATAATTTTGAATCACCTTGGGTATAGATGTAAATGAAAAAAAATATATTACTAACCGGTGGTTCTGGTTTTTTAGGCAATTTACTTTTAAAAAAATACAAAAATGAATTCAATTTTATATGTGTTGGTAAAAATGAAAAAAAACTTGACTTGGATGTCTATCAATACAGCATTGATGATCTAAGTCTGAATATTTCAGAAGTTGATGATATTACTATTCTGCATCTTGCTACTTATTACAGCAAAGAAAAGGAAGATAATGAAAAAATAAATGATGCTAATTTATTATTTGGAAAAAAAGTTTTAAATATTTTAAATCAAGAAAAATTATCGAATTTTATATATACGAATACTATGTTCTGCTTTGATGAACAAAATAAGGATAATTTTTATACTTATTCAAAATCTAAATTTTCTAAATATTTATACGAGAACGTTAATGAAGGAAAGGTATCTGAGATTTATTTAGACAACACATTTCATAGTTCAGATAAAAGAAAAAAAGTAATTCCGGAGATGGTAAATACCATAAATAGTAATAAAGAAAATCCAGTACAAAATAAAAATGCTTTTATTAACTTAAGCTATGCTCCTGATGTAGTTAATACACTAGTTGCAGAAATAAAACAACCTAGTTTCAAGGCTTCAAGAATAACTTCTAAATATGATTTAAATATTAATAGTATTTTTGATTATCTTAAGTATTTTAAAGTTAATCAAAAGCAGAATAAGGAAGTTTTAAAAATTAAAAAATCAAAGTATTTTTCAAATAATTTAATTCCTGAAATAAATACAAATCATCAAGAATCAGATCTGTATGATAATTTACAGACTTTAATACAAATTGAAAAAAATTAGATATGAAAAAAATTCTTTTATATGAAAAGTTTAGAAGCGAGAGAACTAAACCTAAAAATTTGATACCTGATGACAATCAATTGTTTGAACATGAGTATGAAAAAAACTTTGGAAAAATTTACTACTCAGTTGTTAAGGAAGCAGTAATTATTAATGAATTTTTATATAATCTGAAAAAACTAAACTTAATGACTAGATATTCTTATTTTTCAAAACCAACTTTACTGAGATTAACAAGGGATTTTTATCGTAATATTTTTAAATCTAAATCTTCACAAAATTTAATTGAAGAAGGTATATGGATTACAGATAATAAATCTTCTGTTTACTTTCATTTTTTATGTGATGCTTTAACTAGATATACAGTGCTTCCAGAAGATATAAAATCTAACATACCTGTTTTGCTACCTATAAAATACAAAAATAGTTGGATTGTAGAAATATTTGAATTTTTAAAAATTAATTATATAATATTCGAAAATAATAAAAAAATTAGAGTTAAAAAACTAATAATTCCTAGCTACACAGCTCCATCAGGTAATTTTCACAGAGAAACGTTAATTAATTTAAGAGAGAGTTTTATTAAATCATTAGATACTAGGGAATCTATGCCTACTCAATCAAATAAAGTTTGGATTGATATGTCAAAACATAGGCGACCAGTAGTCAACATAAATCAAATAAGACCAATTTTAAAAAAATATAATTTTATTGAAGTAGTGTTTGAAGACCTTTCTTTAACAGAAAAATTAGATTTGTTAAAAAACACGAATTTATTAGTCGGTTCTCATAGCTCAGGCCTAACAAATATGTTATTTATGGACAAGAATTCCAAAATAATCGACATTAGGGATCCGAGAGATAATGTTAAAAATGCTTTTTTTTCTATGGCCTCAGAGCTTGAAATTGAATATTACTACATGGAAAGAGAAAATAATTCTAATCAAGTAAACATAGACCCAGACAAATTAGATAGTTTAATCGCTTCTATTGTTGGTAACTCTAATTAAATTTGAAAAGTATATTAATCCAATCGTTAGATAGCTAATAAGACGAATAAACACACTTGAAGTTAGCACCTCTGCAACTTCAACATTATGTAAATTTACAGACGATATCATTAAAGCCTCAAACAATCCAATATTTCCTGGTGTCACCTTTATTAATGTACTAAACGAACCAATTGTTGAGTATATTGCTGAATTTAAAAAATTTACGTTGTAAGAAAACATATCAAAACAGAGGAAAATAGTAAGAATGTTTAATAAAATGTAAAAAATTGTTGTTAAAACTATTTTTAAAAAATTAACTTTATTTTCGAATAATGAATTCGTCCCTACAATTAAATTATCTAGTATCTTAATTGAGGTTTTTTCTTGAAGAAGTCTTAATAATTTTAATACTAGAACTACAAATAATAAAATTCCGATTAAATATAAAATAATAATTAAAAAATTTAAGACCAAAATTCTATCTTGATAACTTATACAGAATAAAAAAACTAAAAAATTCAATATAATAGCCAAGATTGCATAAGAAGTATTTAGAGCAATATATTTTGATGGTTCAAGCTTGTAGTTTTTGTATATATAATGCATTTTATATCCTGACCCAGCTTTTAGTGGCCCAATTAAATTTCCCAATGTATTTTTATATGTGAGTTGAAATGATTCACTAAATTTTAATGATATATTTAAGCATCGAAAAATTATTATGTTTAAGTAACTCCTAAAAAAATAATTTATTACGTTGAGTGCTAAAAATAATAAGATAAAAACTATTTCAATATTATAAAAATTTTCTAGAACACTTTGATTTTCACGAAAATAAATATATAAAAAATATAAAAAAGCGACTAGAACAGAAAAACTAAATAATTTTCTTAGATTTATATTAAACATTAAAATTAATAATCCTTTGTATATAATTTGCTTCTATGCTTTCTAAGTCAAAATCTTGAAATATGTATTTTTTTAACTTATGATTTATAAAAGATTTTTCATTCTTCTTAAACTTTTCAAAAGATATTTCCAAATCGGAATAATTTTTACAACGTTCAATAAAATCATTTTCAAAGTATCTACTGAGTGTTATATTTTTTCTTCTCTTAAATGAGTCTAAAAAAATTATAGGTTTATCGATTGTTAAAAAATCTAAATATATTGATGACCAATCTGTAATTAAAAGTTCAGATATCATAATTAAATCTGTTGAATTTTCTAGATTTATGTCTTCAAAATAAATCAAATTTTTTGACGATTTTATAAATGCTAAAATATCAAGGTCAATATTTTTATAAAAATAGTCGTTATAGTGTGGTTTGATAATAATTTTCAAGTTATTTTTAGCTCCTAATTTATCCAAAACAGTTAAAAATTCAATATTGAATGCATTAAATATGTCTTCCTTTTCAGCTTTTGGCGAGGATGTTGGCGCATAAAGTACAAAGTCACCTTGTAACTCCTGAATATTTTGTAGTTCTTTTTTAAGTAAAGAATAATATTTTAAGAATCCCGTTATGAATAAATTATTTTCTTTGTAATTACAGTCATTTGTAATAATTTTCTTATCTAAAGAAGAACTTATCCACACTTCATCAAACAATTTTAAATCTGAATTTTGCATATCAATTATTGAAGTCTGCACACCATGACCTATATTTATTGTTTTTATTTTTTTTAACTTTATTAATTTATGCATCAATATACCGTGGGTTGCAAAAATTAATTTACAATTCAAAAGAGAATAAATATTTTTGAAATTTATATATGAGTAACAGAAATCATGATTTCTAATTAAATCTTTGTCAAATGTTAGATATCTAATTTCATAATCTAATTTAGAGCTTAACTCCAAAAATGATTCTAAATTTCCATCTAGTCTATGACCCATAGTATAAATGAGTCTATTTTTTTTCTTATAAAAGAAACTAAAAGTGTAAGTTAGCAAAAAGAAAGAAAAATAAGATAAAAAAATTAAATAATGAACTAGATTTCTACGATTAAATTTCATCAATTATATTTTATCTTTGTTATTTGATAACTTAAGTAGTATTTAAATTATGCAAAAAATTTATGCTTTTATACCTGCGAGATCTGGATCTGAAAGGGTAAAAAATAAGAATATGAGGATTCTTAATGGCAAACCTTTAATTTCTTACACACTTGGGCAAATTAGAAATTCAAAACATATTAATAAAACATACATATCTACTGATTATAAAGGTATAGAAAAAAAGTTAGATTTAGATAAAAATACATATGTTATAAAAAGACCAGAAAATATCTCTAAAAGTAACTCAGTTGATATTGATTGGGTTCTACACATTTTAAAAAAAATAAAAGACGATTTACCAGATTTCATAGTATTACTGCGTCCTACGAGTCCCTTTAGAACCTCAAATTTTATAGATAGTTCAATAGAAAAATTTTTAAAAAATCCAAAATATGACTCAGCAAGAGCTGTAAAAATGGTTAAAGAACATCCAGATAAAATGTGGATAAAGAAAAACTCAGGGATAATACCTTATAATGGGTTTAAAAAAAACGAAAAAGAAGATTTGCACTCTATGCAGTTCAAAAGTCTCGATAAGGTTTTCATTCAGACCAGCAGTTTAGAAATTTTAAATACTAAATCAATTCTTAGAAATAAAAAATTATCAGGGCGTAAAATTTTACCTCTCTTTTCTGATAATTTGAATTCTTTTACAATCGATTATGAATTTGATTTTGATATTGCTGAGTTAATTGCAAAAAATAAAATCAAAATAGATATTTAATCTAAATCTTCTAATGTAATTAAATCCTCATAAATTATAGAGTTTTTAATTTTTTTTCCAATAAGATCGTATAGCTTATAAGGGGCTAAACCATCATCAGGAGCCCTAAAAATTATATCTTCTTCGGTTAATATATGACCATCTGCCAGGTTTTTAGCTGCTCTTATACTAGTGGCCATTTTTCTTAAAGGCTCTTTTTCGCTTTCATAGCTTTTTTTTATACCATCTCCAAGACCTATTTGAGCTCTCTCAATATCTCTTATCATCTTCTTGAATCCTTGTGGTTCAAGTGAAAATGCATTATCAGTACCTTTATTTGCTCTATTAAGTGTAAAGTGTTTCTCTATTACTCGCGCACCTAATAAATATGCTACTAAAGTCATTGCAATCCCACTGTCATGTGAAGATAGTCCAACAACAGTCTCTTTAAATGTATCTCTATATGTTTGAATAACTTTTAAGTTTAAATCACTCCATGCAACAGGGTACCCAGCAGTACATTGCAACAAAACAATATTTGATTGGTGTTGTGTTGTTTCATCCACAACTCTTTGGACATCCTCTAAAGTCCCACCACCGGTAGACACTATTACAGGCTTTCCAAAAGAAGCTACATGTTTAATCAAAGGAATATTTTTTAACCCGCCTGATGGGATTTTATATAAGGGCATATCCAAATCTTCTAAAAAGTCTGCGCTTTCAATATCAAAAGCGGTAGAAAATAAAATAATATCATTTTCTTTGGAAAAATTAATCAACTCTTTCCATTGATCAGTTTTCAAATCTAGATATTCTCTATGTTCTCCATATGTTTTAGCAAAACTATTTGGATTATTATATGGTTCATCAAATAACTTTTTAGTATAAAAAGTTTTATTAGCTCTTTTCTGCAATTTGACAGCTGAAGCACCTGCATTTTTAGAGGCTAGAATTAACTTCTTACATAAGTCAGTATCACCTTGGTGATTTGAACCTACTTCTGAAATAAAAAAAGGAAGACTGTCATCACTAATATTGAAATTTCCAATTTTTATTGACCTCATAAAAAATTTACTTTTCTACAATATCTTCAAGTTGAGTAGTTGGAAGACCCTCATTTACTTCAACGTCGTAAAGCTCTTCACACCTAACGCGATCATTGAAGTGGTTTGTAGATGCTTCAACAATATAGCAATCTTCAAGTGCTTCTTCTTGATGTATTGCTCCAGGAGGGTAGTGTGCTACATCACCAGCTTCTAAAATTCTTTCAACTAAATTTCCTTCACCATCATCATATTTAATAAGCATTTTCCCTTTAATCATGACATGAACTTCATCTTTAAGGCGATGATACTGAAGCCCCCCTTTACTTCCTTTGTTTATGTATAGTTTTTTCATCATAAACTTCTCAGGAACAAGGGATACTAATATTTCCTCTCCCCAGTTTCTTGGACCAACACTTTCAGGATTTGGAAACTCTGGGACAGAGTCAAGATTTGCTCTATTCATAACAAATATTGTAATAAGTAATTCAATTATTTACACGCAAAACGGTAAATGATTTACATGTAGTCTGACCAATATTGTAAGTTTGTTTAACCGGAACATAAAACTCTTCAAAAATACTCTCCATATATTCTGGCCAAGGCTCTTCAATAATTTGAGATACTTCATCAAAATTAAGTTCAGAAATTAGTCTGGGGACCCTATATGATTGCAGTAAAATATATGTATCTTCTCCTTCAAATTTACTTAAATTTTTGAAAATCATTTCATTGTAATAGTCTCTTCTATTGCCAACGTATCCGACCTCATACCAATCTAAATATGATGGATTATTTAATTCATAAAGATAATATAAAATTGGATTATCTGGGAATATCGAAACATTTTTTGAGTCTATTTTATCGAGACATTCATCTACATCTTTTAAATATTGAAATGTATTCTTGTCAACAAAAATTGGACCATACACTTCGTTAATTTCATTCAAGTTATATGATAAGTCAACACTAGATCTCATTACAGAACGTGCAGGATTACTTTTCCATATGTAATCTCCTCTAAAATTAAGAAGCTCGACCACGTTTGTTAGTGAAATCAATACAAATAAAACACCAAAAAAATATTTAAAGTTTTTTATTTGTATTTTTTCATATAAAAATAAAAAAATAAGAACTATTAAGGTACCATTCAGCCAAAGCCCGTAAACCCAGCTCATTGACATCATTGCACCAACTTCCAGAATATAGCAAACAAATAAAGCATGGAAAATATCTGGTAAATTTTTATAATATTTAATAAACATAAAAAATATCAAAAATAGATTAATTAAATTTAAAGAAGGACTGTACCCCCAGCCTTCGTAATTTAAAAATCCAATAAAAAAGAGATATAAAATACAGATAAAATAAATCAAATTAAATTTTATTTTTAAATTTTTAAATGGTATAAAAACTAAACCTACAAAAATTAATATTATTGGAATTAATTGTTTTTCATAAAAACCTAGTCTGTGAAACCAGATATTCCAGTAATCCCAATTAATTGGACTTAATAATGTTTCTTGATATAAATTATTAAACCCTCCAGACAAATATGTTATAGATACATAAATAAATGATGGAATAGATGAAATAAGAGCCTCTTTTATAAAATTATAAATTTTAAAACTTTGAATATTTCTATACAAAATATATGCAGCGACACTCAATACAAACGGGGTTTTAAATAGTGGTGCAAAGCCCATTACAATTAAGCCAGCAATTTTATTTTTTTTCAATAATAAAATTCCAAGTGAAATTATAAAAATTGCATCAATTGTTGGCCATATAAAAAAGTCATACCAATGAATATTCAAGTAAGTTGCAGTAAGCCACAGTAGAATTTTAAAGTATAAATTTTTAGACCTATATAAATTAGTAAGATTTAAAACACTGTATGTGTAGAAATGAACCATCAAAATTGAAATTATTCTAAGTATTGCAAGCTTATATTTTGGTATCAATAACGCATAGATGTGCAAATACATTGAACCCATGAAGCTTTGATAGCTAAAATCAACATGAGGAGTTTGTTTAAAAAATAATCTTTGTGTTAAACCAAGAGTTCTAGATTCGTCTGTAGGAAAAAAACCAAATTTTACTTCAAAATTCCACAAAAAAATTACGCTTAAAACAGTAACTAGAAGATAAATACCTGAAGTTTTTTGACGAACATTCATTATAAAATTATATATTAAAAATAAATTGAGATTTTAAATTATTAAATTTAATATATTGAATTTTCTACTTCTTCCAAAATTGATATTACATTTAAGGCCAATTTTTCATTATTTAATGGATAATCAGTTTTATTATTAATTACTCTATTTTCAAAATCTAAAACGACCTCATTCAAGGGTTCTCTTAGCTCTACATAAGGGCTTAAAACATCTCCGATCGAAAAAGAGAATATAGAGCCAAAGTTATTATTTTTTGAGTTTAAGTCTTCAATTTTTTTATCAAAGATTTTAATTGGTTCATTAAAATTCATATCATCAAAAACTACCATTTTTTTTGTACCAACAATTTTTATTTTTCTAGATTTTTCTGGGTGAAGCCAACTTGCAAGTACTGATACAAAACAATTTTCATATTTTAATGAGAAGTTTACAATATCATAAATTTTGCTGGATTTAATACTGTAACCGCCTGAAGAAACTATTTTTGGATAGTCGTCTATTAAAGCACATGCGATTGAAACATCATGAGTTGCTAAATCCCATAAACAACTTACATCTGTTCTTATTGGTCCTAAATTTGTTCTTTCAAAACTTAAGTGAACTATATTACCGAGCTCATCGCTTTCAATTAATTTTTTTAAGTATTTAACTGAAGAATTATAAAGAAACGTATGATCAACTAAGAGTACAAGTTTTTTTTTCGATGCTTTATCAAGCAATTCTTGGGCATCTTTGCTGTTTGTAGCCAGTGGTTTTTCTACCAGAACATTTATATTATTATTTAAAAAGTAATCAACGATTTTGTAATGAGTTTGTGTAGGTGTACATACTATTGCACACTGAATATCATTTAATACATTTCCTAATTCTTCTATATCTTTAAAACATTCATAACCGTCTATAGTAAGATTTGCATCAACAATATATTTTAAATTTAAGTTGTTGCTTTTTTTTTGTAAAATTCTTTCAAAATTCTTCCCCCAATAACCAGCTCCAACTAGTACAGTATTCAATTAAAACTCCTTATGTTTATATAAATTAATTTAATTATATTAAGCAAGTCTTGAAATTGTATCGACTACCTTTTCAACTTCACTTTCTTTCATCTTAGGAAAAATGGGAAGAGAAATAAATTGCTTTGAAAACACATCTGCCTTCGCTATCTTTTTGTTAAATTGGGGGTGTTCTTTATATGCTTTTTGTCTATGAATTGGTAAGGGGTAGTGTATTGAAGTTTCTACACCGTTTTCAAGGGATTTTTCAATTAGCTTATTTCTATTTCTTACCCTTAGAACATAAAGATGCCAAACATGACTATTATTGTTGAAGACTTGCGGAATAATAATCCTTGAATTGTTTTTAAATACATCGTTATATGTATTCGCAATATTTCTTCTTTCATTATTCCAAGAATTTATTTCTTTTAATTTTTTAGACAGAACAACTCCTTGAAAGGGTTGAAGCCGTGAGTTAAAACCAAAATATTTATGATAATATTTTTTTTCACTACCATATGAACGAATAGCAGTCATTTTTTTCATAAGCTGTTTAGAATTTGTAGTAACTGCACCGCCATCACCCCATGCTCCTAAATTTTTCCCCGGATAAAAACTGTATGCAGCAGCAATTGAGTAATCTCCAACCACTTTGTTTTCAATATCTTTTGCACCATGAGATTGTGCTGCATCTTCAATAAGATAAACACCGTTTTTTTTCGCTATATTTGAAAGTTGTTTTAGATTTGCCATTTGGCCATATAAGTTAACAGCAATTATTGCCTTTGTTTTTTTTGATATACGTTTTTTAATAGAATTAACATCAATTAAATAAAATTCGTCATTATCTACAAATACTGGTTTAGCTCCACATCTAGAGACTGCTATGGAAGTAGCTATGAAAGAATTCGTAGGTAGAATTACTTCATCACCAATGCCAATATTAAGAGCTCTTAAAATAAGTTCCAATGCATCTGTTCCGTTTGCACAAGAAACAGAATATTTTTGATTTGTATATACTGCGAAATCACTCTCAAAATCTTTTACATATGAATTGAGCACAAATTGACTTTCATTTACAATTTCTTTAAAAATTCTGAAAGAATCGTTTACTAAAGGTTTATGAATTCTTGATAAATCATTGAATGGAACGTTCATATTAACTAAATTTTAACAAATTAATTATCTTATTATTCAAAATTCATCCATGGAGGATTTCCACTGTCCCAATATTGATTTAATTGCAAATATTCTCTGTACGTATCCATAGGTTCAAAGTAACCCAAGTGTGTAAAAGCATGTAAGACGGAGTCTTGTGAAAGTCTAATCAAAGGATCTGTTTCTAATGTACAATTTTCATTTAAATAATTTAAAACATGCGAGTTAAAAACAAAAAAACCAATATTAATAAAACCATCTAACTTCGGTTTTTCTACAAATTTTTGTACAACACTATTATCATCAAACTCTACTAATCCAAATCGTGAAATAGGATTAGTAACTGTAATTGTTGCTACATCTCCGTGATTTTTATGAAAATCAATAAGTCTTTTAATATTAACATTTGCGAGACCGTCACCGTAAGTAACAATGAAGTCATCATTTAAATATTCTGATAATTTATATACCCTTCCACCAGTGTTGGTTTCATCGCCCGTGTTTATAACTTTAATATTTTTTGAATCTTTAAAATAGTCTTCAATTATTTTGCTTTTGTAACCTGTAGAAATAATAAATTCAAATTTACCAAAATATTCAAAAATATTAATCAAGTGCTTTAAAACAGGTATACCTCCAACCTCTACCATTGGTTTTGGGACTGTTTCGGTAAGCTCTCTCATCCTTGTACCTTTTCCGCCAGCTAAAAGGACTACTTGTTTGACCATACCCAAATAATACTAGAGAGCAGTGTTAGTTATTGTTAAAATTAATTGATACAAAGGTATAATCAAATCATATGATTCCAAAAATAATTTATCGATCTTGGAAAACTCAAAACTTTCATCCAAAAATTGATAAACAGATTAAGAAGATGCTTGATTTAAATAAAGATTACGAACAAGTTATTTACACTGATGAACAAGTTAATGACTATGTTTTATCAAATTATGATTCTGAAGTTTATAGCGCTTTTAATAAGTTAACTGTTATGACAGCAAAAGTTGATTTTTGGAGGTATCTAATTTTATATCAAAAAGGCGGAATTTATTTAGATATAGATTCAACAATTAATTCTAAAATATCAACTTTTTTAAATGAGGATGATGACGCATTAATTACTGCTGAAACAAATCCAGAGCTATTTGTTCAGTGGTCGCTTTTTTTTAAAGAAAAACACCCCATCTTAGAAAGAGTAATCCAAAATGTACTTATGAATATTAATGAAAAAAAATATCCAAATGATATTGTCAACACTACCGGACCAGGTGTATTTACAAAATCATTACAAGAAATTCATAAGGAAACATATTCAGAGTCACTTAATTGGTCAGAAATTAATAAGAATTTTAATGAGAAGTTTAATATAGCTGACAGTTCATATAGTTACAGAGTTTTTGGTATAGATTTTAATAATAACTTAAAATTTAAATATAAAAATACAAGTTATCTTTATCAAGACAGTGTTCATTGGAAAAAAGAACAGACAACTAAAGACCTTATTCTTTAATAATTAAAAATGAAAATAACAATCTTTACACACATGACAAACCCAGAGGAGAGAATGGATCCTTGGAAGGAAGCCTTAAGCTGTTTTAAGGATTTTGCTGACGATGTAGTAATTGTTGGAGAAAATTGGCCTTATGAGTTTAAATGGGATCAAATTGGTAAGGTTTTTCAAGAAGGTTTTGAAAAATCAAATGGTGATTGGGTTATTAATATGCCGACTGATATGGTATTTCATGAAAAAGACAAATTAAAATTATTAAATTCCCTTAAAGAAAATAATGAATATCCCGGTATCGTTTTACCAAAATTTAAATTTTTCTCATACAAAAGATGTGAATTTAAAAATTTTGACACCCTTGCAATAAATAAAAAACATTTTCCAAATGTGAAATTTGATGGAGGAGGTGATTTATGTTTAGCTACTTTAGATGGAAAAGTACTTGATCAATCTAATTTACCAATAGTCAATGTACCTTTATGGAATTATGATACGACCTTTAGAACTAAAGATATAATAAGCGAAGACAGAGCAAGATTTGCTAGAGCTTGGTTTAGGCAATTTCAATCATGGGATGATAGAGGCGGGGAGACTCCAGAGAAAGCTTATGAAGAATGGATTAATATGGTTACACATAGGCTTCCAAACCATATCTTTAAAAAGAATATTTATAATCATCCAGTTTATATTCAGGAAAAGTTACTTAATTTAAATGAGGAACAATTTGGATACAACTGTTTTGGACTTCTCGATAAAATTAAACCTAGTTCAAAAGCTTATTTAAATTTTATTAAAAATAAATTAAGATATCGTGTAGTTAAAATTTAATAAGCTAAATATTAATATGGAAATAAATAAACAAAAAATATTGGAAAAATCACTTCAGATTAGATATTTTGAAGAGAGACTCTTAGAAGAATACAAAAAAGGATTAATTCACGGCACTGTCCATACATGTATAGGCCAAGAAATATTCCCCTGCATTTTGGCTGAGTTTACAAAAGAATACTTTTGGTTTTCTAACCACAGAGGCCATGGTCATTATATTGCTAAAACAGGAGATTTTAGAGGTTTAGCAGCTGAAATAATGTTAAAAAAAAGTGCAGTTGCGGCTGGAATTGGAGGAAGTCAGCATTTGAAAAATACTAACTTTATTTCAAATGGCATACAGGGTGGACAAACGGGTATTGCGACTGGTTATAGTTCGCAACTTTTTAACAAAGAAGCAAAATACGCTTCTGTAATGTTTTTAGGAGATGGGACTCTTGGTGCAGGCCATATTTACGAAGCTTTTAATTTATCTGGAATATATAATTCAAAAATTATATTTGTACTTGAAGATAATAAAATTGCTCAATCCACTCCAAGCTCCAGAACATTCAATGGAAATATTAAAGAGATAGTTGAAGGTTACAATATTAATTATGTAAGTTGTGACAGTAATAATTATGACTCAATGTTAGAAGCAGCTCAAAATGTAGTAAAAAATTCAAAGAAGCCATATTTTATACACCTTCATACTCAACGATTATCATCTCATTCTAAAAGTGACGACAACAGAAAAAAAGAAGATATCGAAGTATTAAAAAATAATGATATTCTAAACATGTACCTTGATAATGGAAATTTGAACTACGATTCAGATTATATAAAAATTATTAAGAGTCTATTTGATGACGTTATCAACTCAGACAGCATACAATACAACCAACCTTTAAGCGATAAAACTGAACTTGATGTCAGTACTGTATATCCAAATAATACCCATAGGCTCTCCGAACATATAAATGATTCTTTAAGCAAATTTATGAAAAATAATAAAAACTCTCTAATAATCGGTGAGGATATTGAGGACGACCCATTTAAAAGTGGTAAAACTTATGGGGGCGCTTTTAAGGTAACAAAAGGTTTATCAACTAAATTTCCTGAAAGAATTTTATCAATGCCTATTAGTGAGTCCGGGTTTACAGGATTTGGGACTGGATTATCGTTAAGAAATCAATATGTAATTATTGAGATAATGTTTGCAGATTTTTTATCTCAAAACTTTGACCAAATTTTTCATCAGATTACAAAGATACCAACCATTTACGGTTCTTACATTAATTTGCCAGTATTAATTAGAACCGCAGGTTTTGCTGGAAATGGGTATGGACCAACTCATTCTTCAAGCATGGAAAATATCTTTTTTGGTTTGCCAAATTTAGATATATTTGTTCCTAATTTATTTTTTGATTATACGAATATATTAAATTATTTTCAAAAATTTAAAAAACCCATGATTGTAATTGAACCTAAAACTTTATACACAAAAAAAATGTCACCTGAAATATATAGTGAATATAAAATACAAAATGTAGATTACGCCACTGTTGTAGAACCAATAAATAGAAAACCTAAATGTACTATTTTTGCATATGGCCCTGAATTTGATTTAATAGTTTCAAATCTTGAATATTTAGCAAAAGAATATGAAATATACGTTAATATTTTTTCTCCAGTAAATATAAGTAGCGTTAGTACCACTCTTTTTACTAAATTGTTAAATAAATCTGATGAAAATTTAATTAATTTAAATCAATCCGCTCTTAATTCAAATATAGGAAATCATTGGATCGCAGAAGTTTTGAAAACTCAAAACATCATGTACTATAACACCAATGAGATAACAGATTGGATTCCGACTGGAAGATCTGAAAAAGAAGTTTTGATTACTAGAGAAGAAATAGCTCAAATGTTGGAAAATTTAAATGACTGAAAACAAAATTTTTATTGAAAGAAATTCTCCTTCTGACGAAGAATTTTTCATTCACCAAATTTATGTATCTAATGGAGAATTTGTTAAAAAAGATACACTGCTTGCTGAAGTCGAGGGAGCAAAAGCAGTTTTTGAAATTTATTCAGATGAAGAGGGGTATTTTTACACAGATTTTAAAAATGGAGATTATGTTGATATCAGTGACGCATTTGCATTAATTTCAGATAAAGAAATTAGTAAAGACAAACAAACAACTGAGGCTGAAGAGCTTTTAGATTATAAATTATTAAATCTTTCCAAGCCTGCCATTAAATTTGTTCAAGATAACAAAATAGATCTCGAAAGCAACATGAACGATCTCTCAAAACTTGAACTGATAACTGTTGATGATCTTAAAAAATTAATAAATAGTTCTCCAAAAAAAGAAAGATTTGAAATAGAAATTAAAAAACAAAACTTAAAATCATGGAAAGAGCTTAACTCTAAAGAAGGTAAGGAACCCATATTTGTTATCGGTGGGGGATATGGGGCATATCAGGTTCTAGAATTAATTATTGACTCTGGTGAGTATTATTTAGAAGGATATTTTGACGATAGTAAAAATACTAAATTAGATTTGTTGGGTATTGAAAGATTAGGCAACACTGATAAAGAAATTATTATCAAAGCTCTGGAAAAGTATAAAGTTAAAAATCTCATTGTTGCAATTTCAAACAATCCAAAATTACGTTCAAAATTTGAAAACTTAGGAAAAAAGGATATAAATTTAGTTACGCTAATACATTCGTCAGCAATTATTGGAAACAATGTACAAATTGGAGAGGGTTCAATAGTTTTTGGAGGCGTTCATATAGGACCAGATTCAGAAATTGGTAAGATGTCTTTCATAAGTTCTAATTCAACAATTGAACATCACAATTTAATAGGAAAAGCCTTTTGTTGCGGTCCAAATTTTTCTAGTTCAGGAATAGTTGAAATAGGAGATTTTGTGAGAACTGGTATCAATGTTGGAGTTGAGCCATTTTTAAAAATTGGTAAAGATGTAGTTTTGGCAAGTGGAGTAATTGTTACTAAAAACATTGAAGATAATGAAATAGTAAAGTTCAATAAGTAATTCTTTTTTTTAGGCTTCCTTACATCTTCATTACTTTAAATAAATTATTATAAATATTTAGTATCCTATTTTTTTTATAATTTCATAAAACTCAAATGAAGGTTTATTTACAACACTAAATTTTTCATCAATATCAGCATTAATCAATGAAGAAGTTTCCAAAATGGAACTATCAAAAGAACTCTTTTTGGTTATGTATAAAAATGAATCTAGCTTGTATCTGTTGACAAAAGAATTTCTCCATACAACTGTTTTTTTTCGTAAAACAAAACTTTCAAACTCAGCAGAGAGGCTATCAGTGATAAATAGCAAAGAGTTCTTTAACAAAGAGATAAATTTTTTATGCTCCATAAGCCCATATATTTCGATTGTATCTTGTACTTTAACGTTTAGATTATATTTTAAAAGCTGAGATTCTGTTGAAGGGTGCATAATCCAAATAAATTTGGAGTCGGAATGATATTTTTGTAACTGAATCAAATATTCAACAAATTTTTTTAAATTTTTCTTTGAAAAAATATTTTCACTCCTGTGCATTAAAATAATAATTTCATTGGTAGTTCTAAAAGTATTTATATCTGCAATATCTAGATTGTCATATGCAGTATTTATAGTCGTTGTATAAAGATTTTTGGTTTTAAAATAGTTGTTTAAATTTTGAAGTGATTCAGACCCATCTGCTACTAAGTAATCAGAATTTAAACTTACCAATTTTCTTATTATTTCTTCTGGAAATGGTTTAAAAAACTTTCCAGACCTAAGACCAGCTTCAAGATGAAGTTTTTTAACTTTATGTTTTAGTGCAAATACTACACCCAACAATGCAGACAGGGTGTCACCATGATTTATAATTAATGAATTTACTTCAGGTTTAAATGTTTTGTTCGTAATAATTTTGAAAATTGAACTAACAAACCATTTTATATTTTTGAATATAGTGTCTAAAGAACTATTGTTTTGTAAAAAATTTATAATTTTAATATTTGGATCTATTTCTATCATAAATTTATCTAGAAAGTCTTTGTGTTGATTGGTTAACAAAATCACTACATTGCATTTATCTGCGATATAGTTGATTACAGGCTTACATTTAATAAACTGCGCTTTTGTACCAATAACAAAATATATTTTATTCATTAAATTTATTTTCCTAACTTAAGAAATTATATATCATCTTATAATTTCTTTATTCATTAGTATTGAATATATAAGATTATGTCAAAAGCGAATTACTTACTAATAGGCTATGGATACTGGGGACCAAATGTAGCCAGAAATATAAACAAATCCAAAATTTCAAATTTAAAAGCTGTAGTAGACCTTGATAAGAACTCAATTAAAAATGCAAAAAATGATAATGTTTCAGAATCTTATTTAGATAGCATTGAAAAACTAAATTCTGAAATAATGAAAGAAATAGATGTTATTGTTGTTACAACACCACCTAGTTCGCATTTCAAAATTATTAATAAATTATCTAAATATAAAAAAACTTTTTTAATAGCAAAACCTTTATGTACTTCTGCCAAAGAAGTCGAAAAAATTGAAAAGTTAGTTAAGAAATTTAATTTAGATATATTTACAGATGAGACATTTGTTTATTCAAATAAAGTAAAAGCTATCAAAAAAATTATTAATTCAAATAGTTTTGGAACATTGCAGTATATTTCTTCTGTTAGATCAAATCTTGGTTTAATTCAAAAAGACCAAAACGTTATTTGGGATTTAGCTCCTCACGACCTATCCATTGTAAGTTTTGTAACGTCACTTTACCCTATATCTGGAAAAGCAATCTCAACCAACTCCCTAAGTAATATAAAATCAACTGATAATATTTCATATGTTGAATTTAAATATAAAAATAATCTTAAGTTATTTTTAAACGTAAGTTGGGTCTCTCCAGAAAAAATAAGATATATGGTTTTTTGTGGATCCAAGCAAACTTTAGTTTATGATGACAACAAAAAATTCAATAGTTTAACTTTGTATAATCAAAAAATTTCTTATAAAAATAATTCATATAGTTATAAAAGCGACCGTGGAACAAAAATTAAATATCAAGCCAATGAACCACTTTTTGATGAAATCGATAATTTATCTTTTTATATAATAAATAAAATAAGAAAACCCTTTACTACTTTTGAAAATTCCAAAAAAAATATTTTAGCTCTTGCAAATATAAAATATATTTAGTCAATTATTTGTCTTGTAAAATATTTTCGCTCTTCTAATTTGTTGAAGTCTAATTTTGTATAAAGTGAAGCGTTTTCATTAATTTGTATTCGTTGGTTTAACGAGTCTAATTTAAATAAATTTTTGTTTAAGAGCTCTTTACCACTTTCGATACAAAGATTGTAAACATCAGAGACTTCCATATTTTGATTTATTGAAAATATGTTTTGATCTAGAATATCACCTGTATCAATACCTTTATCAATAATATGAAGCGTGACACCATGTGATTCTTCATTATTTTTCAAAGCCCAATTAATAGGGTTTACACCTCTATATTTGGGCAATGGAGAATTGTGAATATTGCATAATCTGTCAAATTTTTTAATAAGTTCAGTTTTAAATATTTTATCGAAATAAATAGAGAGCCCTATGGAACCGATTACTATATCAATGTTATCAATCAATTTGTAGTCAATAATTTCAATACTATTTTTTTCAGACCATGCAACTAATGATTCTGTCCAGGTAGGCTCTGGGATTACCGGTATTATTTTCAGACTATCTTTGTTATATTTAGAAAGATATAGCTCAGCACAATAAATTGCTAGCTCACCTTTTCCAAATAAATAAAAGTTTTCCATTATGTAAATTTTATTATGTTATTAATTTTGTTAGAAGTGAAAGGTACTCTTCAGGAGTACCACAATCGAAATATTCACCATTAATATTTTTATATGTAATGTCTTGACCATCTTCAATTGCATTTTTAAGAGCATAGCCAACATGAGGATCTTTCATATCAATATATTTCTCTAACTTTCTTGAAAAGGTAAAACATCCCCAAGAATATTCGTAGTCACAGTTTTTAGATTTATCTTTTATGTCAGTAATATAATTTAAATTTTGCTTAACTTGACCAAGCTTTCCTTTTTGCTCATCTCTAATTTTCCAGCAAGCAACATCTGCTACTTCAGGTGAAGGATTAAGAATTTCATATGGCTTATCACCATAAAAAAAAGTATCTGGCATAATCAAAATAAAATTTTCAGAATTAGATACACCCAATACTTTATTAACGGTTTCAGACATAGTATCTGTTATGGTTGGAAAAATAATAATATCTTCATCCGTGAATCCTAATGAATCTAAAAGCTGAATAATTTCAGGTCTAGTAGGAACCCAAATCTTATCACATATTGTCTTAAGGCTGTTTAAGTGCGTTTCCAGCAAAGATTCATATTGTTTAGAAGAAGGAAGTAGAAATTTTGGCATACCCTTCATTCTTAAAGCAAAGCCCGCAGCAGGTATAATAGCATCCATAATTATCTTTTTAAAATTTCAAATTTCATTTGTAAAATACAATAATAACCTTTAAATATTAAGTATCATCTGATTGTGAAAAATTACTTTAAAAATAAAAATTTTGAAAAACTTTATCTATTCCTATTGATTTCTTTTTCAGCAAATCTTTTTTCACTAAATTTTAATACTGGAGAAACCATGTATCTTGGAAGAATTATAAAGTCTGAAAGTATTTTTTCTGCATATATGGGGGATAGTCATTTAGTTTTTTTTAATTTTTTGGCAAAATTAATTAATGAGATTGGATTAAATTTAAAGCTAGTTTTAAATTTAATTGCATGCTTATGGATGCTATTTATAATTCTTAGAATTAAGGAAATATTTGAACTAGATGCTCTGGAAATACTTTTATTTACTTTATTATTTTTAAATTTTCAGAGTTTTTTTGGAGCTGAGTTCTACTTTGGATCTATAGAAGGAAAGATATTTTCCTACCTTTCCCTTTTTACTGCAATTTTATACGCATTCCAGTCAAATTTATTAGCATCATTCTTTTTCTATGTGCTGAGCTTTTATTTTCATGCTTCTGTTGCTATTGCAAGTTTTCCAGTGTTAATCATTATTTTATTGATTAAATTTAAATTTAAATTGATATTAAAAGTAGGCTCAACATTTTTTTTAATAGCCATTCCAAATTTATACTATCTATTAGTGTCAAATTTTGATACAGCTCTATCAAAATCTGAACAAAGTAAAAGTTTGGAATTTCTAATTACTGAAAGGCTACCCCATCATTTATACCCATTTTCAGAGCAAGCAAATAATTTATTTAGTATTAATCAAGAGTGGATTCCCGGTTTTATATTTATGTTTTTATTAACTTTGGTAAACATAATAGTTTTTGTTTTTTATAAATCTAATAATTCCAATGCAAATAATTTGAATAGAGTTACGACGTTTTCGCTAATGGTGTTTTGGTTTTATGTATTAATTGTTTGGTTTTTCCCAATAAGTAAATTTGTAATTGCTTATCCATTCAGAATTACTACATCAATTTTATTTCTAACATATCTTTATATTTGTATAATAAAAAAAGAGTTAGGAATCAAAAAACAAGATATTTTTGAAAAAATAGGAATTGTATTTTTAATTTATTTAACTATAAATTTGTCTTTTACAAATTATCAAAGTCAGAATGTTTTAAATAATGAAAATGTATTATTAGAAAACACAATTATAGAAATATCTCCAGAAATAATATTCTTACCTAATTATGGATTAGATTCAAAAAATTCTTATTTAAATTCTTTAGAAATAAAAACAAATATTCCTATTTATGCAACATATAAATTTAATACATTTTTTTTAAAAGATTTAAATGACTGGAAGGAAAGACTTGATAATCTTGAATATTTTTATTCTGAAAATTGTAGTTTATTTGAAGATTTTGATAGTTATCTTTTCATAGATTACAATTCTTTAAATAATTGTGGTAATTTAATTGGAAAATTTGGAGAATATTTTTTATATGAAAAAATTAATTGATCTTCTTATCCATTTTAAAAATTAAAAAATCAAGTAATGCAGCCACTTTAACAAATATAAAGGCATAACTTGGAATATAGTAATTTCCACCATTTGATTTAGAACTTACTTTTTTTGTAATTTTTTTTGAAGTAGTTTTTATTAATACTGATTTTCTATTTTTATTTAAATTTGATTCTACAAAGGCTGGATTCCATATAAATAATTTCTTTTTCAGTTTTTCGTTTAAAAACACTTCAATATTTAATGTTTTGGAAAGAATATATTTTGAAATGGCATATGAACCAATACTAGGCCTAAAAAATCCTGATAAAATACTTGAAACAATATGTATTTCGTGAAAGTTTTTTAGACTTTTAAAACCACGCATAAGAAATAATGTATCGTATGCATTAATTTCTATATGATTTTTAAGGTTTTTCAACAAATCTTGGTTTGTATTTTCCTCATTCAATACTCCAAAACTTAAAATATATATATTTTTTTTATCATCATCAATTAAACTTTCAATTTTATTTATTGAGTCTTTGTAGTTTTTACACTCAATAATGTTATTATCTAGTGAGTTTTTTTTTCTTACAAATTTAAAGACTTCAACATCTTTGTACCGTAATTTAATACCCTTCAGAACAGCACATCCAATAAGTGAATTCCCTCCAATTAAAAATACTCTATACTTACTCTCCATATAAATCGTTTATCCATTTATCCATAAGTATTTCATTTAAAACCATAATAACTGCTTGTGGATTACCCCAGGGTGCAATTGGTAAAAGAGATCCATCGCAAATTTTTATCCTCATGTCTGAAATAAGAGCACCATTTTGATCTAAGTCTTTATTTGAGTTAATGGGTAGTGAGCCAAATATATGCACAGTAGAAACAGGTGATAAACCTTTATTAGGCCATACACTCTTAGCGCCACCTAGTTTCAGTGTCTCTTTAAGTAATTCATAACCTTTTTTTATATTTTCTTTATCAAAATTACTTATTTTGATAAATGGAATTGGCTTACCTAACAAGAAATAAATTCTTCCTTCCGACTGCTTTAATACGGTGCTACTAAAATATGATACAAGTTGGTTTGAAGATATATCTGAATTAAAAGACCCCAGTGAAGCTAAAGTTGCCTTTAGGTAAGGAGGTGTTGATACGGAGTATCCAAATTTATAGTTGTAATCATTTGTCCAAGATTGATAAGGAGGAAAAAGGTCTCCATTATTAACTTCAGACCCATAGTCAACAACACATCTAGTCATTGGGTGTAGATTAAATTTTATTTTATCCTTAAGTAATGAAGATTTTTTAAGAATAGATGGAGTGGAAACTGTTCCTGAAGAGAGAACAACCTTTTTTGCATAAAGGAAATTAATCTGTTTATTTTTTTCAATTTTTATAGAAATTTTATTCTTGTCTTTGTTATTAATTTTTATAACTTTAGTATTTGTGAGTCTTTTTAATCCAAGCTCTCCTGCTTCTTGTAAATAAGTTTTTATCATACCTTGGTGTGATTCAGGATTATATTTTCTCCATCTTGGGATTTCTTGATAAATTAAATTATTGAGTTTTGATCCCACAATTAAACTAGAAACTAAATTTTTAGAGTATTCTGGTGGCTGAAATTGTACATTTAATTTTTTCTCTACATACTTTTCTTTTTCATCCCATAAATTTTCCTCTATTTTTGCTAATTCAAGAAATTTTTCCTTATAATGTCCAGTAAGTTTAAAATATAAACCACTATTTACTTCGCTTCCACCACCATAAGTCGAACCTTCTGCATAAATTATTGGAATATTTCCGTAACAAAAGTTTAACCCTTCGTTATTAAATTGAAGTTTTGTTTGGGTTAAAGAATGATGTTCAACACTATCGTCAACATAATTTTTACCTTTCTCAACAATAAGTACATTTTCTCCTTTTTCAAGTAACTTAAGAGCAGCTATTGAACCACCAGGACCACTGCCAATAACTATTGTGTCGTAAATAATATCTGGAAAAATTTCTACATTATCATCTTCAGTTTTGGCATATTTAAAATTATTTTCTGACTCAAATACAAGAATTGTATTACCTGCAATAAATTTAAATAAAATATTATTAGGGTAATTTTCTTTTTTGGAAAATTTACTTGTTAGTAAATATATATATAAATAAAGATAAATGAAAATTTTAATTGGACCAGTTTTATCGATTCTGGTTTTTAAATGTTTGCATTTATTATGATCAAATTCATATCCAAGCTTTTTAATTATTGGACTAAATAATTTAAAGCTAATATTTAATTTATTTTTCATTCTTAAATTTTAAAGAATTTTCTTGCATTGTTAAAGAATGCATCATTAGAGGTATATTTATATTTGAAACCATACGGCACCCACTGATTATCAAAGTAAAAATCATGTGGAAAAGCACCAAAATGCCAGGATGTAAATTTTGTAATTTTTAAGGATATTAAAATTTTTCCAGTATATTGAAAAAATTTTGTGTTTATATTTATCACAATTATTCGTTTTCTTATTTTCTGGGAAAGAGATTTTAAGAGGTAATTTAGTGGTTCTGGAGTAGGACCAGCAGCTGGCCAAACTCCAGATAATTTAGTTTTGGCAACGTGAACAATTAGATTACTTAAGTCTCTAACTTCTACAAATTGAATTATTTGCCTGCCATTATTTGGAATAGGCAACGGTATTCTCATTTTTATAAGTTTAAAAAATATATCAAATATTCCAGAACGGTTATCTCCCAGAATTGTTCGAGGCCTTATTATTGCGTAAGACTCTTTATTTAAATTTTTTACAATATAGTCTTCAGAGTGAACTTTAGACTCTCCGTATACATCTAAAGGATTACGCAGGGTCTCTTTTTTTATAGGTAGAGACAATGGTTTTCCATATACTGCACTTGAACTTACATATATAAAAAAGAACCCTTCTTTTTTTTCTAGCTGTTCTACTAATTTTTTTGTTGTTGAAAAATTTTTATCCCAGATCTCCTTCTCGTTGTTTTTATATGGCAAAACTGATGCAGCATGTATTATTAATTCAAAATCTTTTAATGAATCTAAATTAGTTAAATAGTTTTTTAAATCAGTTTTCAAATATTCAACTTCATCTAATTTTTCATTTGGTTCGATGATGTCTAATGCTGTTACTTTATAATTGTTAAAAATTAAGTCCTTAATTAATTGTGAACCCAGAAACCCCGATGACCCAGTAAGTAAGACTTTATTTCCCATATCTATATATCAGTCTATTTAAAATTTAAAGTCAAAATAGTAATTTAAATTTTTTTTTATATTTAATATATTGAAGGTGGGTAATAATAAATCAAAATTTGTAGTAATTGTTCCATTTTTTAATGATTTTGAAAACTTTATAAAATTTAATGAAATAATTGATTCTGTAAACACAAAAGATATAAAGTTCTTATTTTTAGATAACGGCTCAGACGATGACGAAATAAAAAAATATTTTTCAAATAAAAACTATGAAAATAGAAAACTTATTATAAGTGAAAAGAACCTAGGATATGGAGGGGGTATTATTTATGCTCAAAATTTTGTTGAATCTGATTTTATTGCCTGGATGCCTGGCAATCTAAAAATAAATCCCATAGACAGCATCCCTTTTTTTATTAACGCTTATAGTTTGTTATCAAAAAATACTTTAATTAAAGCAGAAAGAATCAATAGGCAGACCTTAGATTTTATCAAAACTACAATATTTGGATTTTTAAGCACATTATATTTTAGAGCTAATTTAAATGATGCAGGTGGCACACCTTCTATAGTTCATAGGTCATTCTTTAATAACTGTGATGATTACCCAACAGATTTTTCATTTGATGTTTTTGTTTACTACTTATTTAGAAAAAATAGAAAAAAAATAATTAGACCAAAAATTAAGTACACAAAAAGATTTGCTGGTAGTTCACACTGGCAAAAAGGTATTGTTTCAGAAATTAAATTAACTCTTGAAATTTTTAGTTACAAAAAAAATTGGAATAAAATTATCAAAGATAAATAGATTTATTCTTTTTGATAAAGCTCTTCTTGGTATTCCCCATCAACATTTACTTCCCATGGATCAAAATTACCTTTACCCATGAGGGTTCTTGCAGCATATAAACCTGTGGCCATTGCATGATCTTGATTGTTATATTTAAACATACCTGATCTGCCTATAGCAGTAATATTAGAAAGAGTTGAAAGCCAATCTTTAATAACAGTAATGTGTTCTTGGTAGCCAGTTTCTATTACTGGATAGGCTTTTGAACTTCTGCTTACTGCTGTATGAATTACGTTAAACTGGTTACTAAATATACTTCTAAGTTCTTTGAGTGCAAAATCAATTAAATAATTATTGTTTTGATTCCATAGCTCTTCATGCTCAAAACAAAAATATTCGATAGTTATTGGATATGAACCTTCATTACTCATATGATTAGAAAAGTTTGTAAAGTCAGCAATTCTCGCCATCTTTACATCAGGTGAGTGAATATAAATCCAATTATCATCAAATAATTTTTTATCAACAGTTACATGAACACTAATATGATTTCTATAACTTAATTTTTTTGCTGAATTAAGAACATTTTTTGGAACATCATTGTCAAAAATATTTATAAATTCTAACAGGGGATTACTAAAGAATATATTTTTTGTTTGCTCTGAAAACAGGTTTCCTTGTTTGTCTACGTATGTAACAGTAAAGCAATTATCTAAGCTTTTAATACTGGTCACAGTTTTTTCTTTAGAAACTTTTATATTATTGTTAATAATAATTTTTTCAAATTTTTCCCAAAGCATCCCAGCACCTAGCTTTGGATAATAAAACTTATCAACAAGTGTTTTTGGTCTTTTCTTGCTATTCGGAAATAAAGCAAATTTAATTGCTGTAGATAGACTTAATCCCTTAATACGCTGTGCTGCCCAATCAGACCCTATACTCTTACAATCTATACCCCAGACTTTTTCTGTGTAGTTTTTAAAAAAATTATTAAATAGTTTTTTCCCAAATCTATCTACAACCCAATCTTCAAAATTATTAATCTTTGTAACTCTGAGATGACTTTTAACTCTTGCGTATAAATAAGAGAACCCGATAGCAATAGATTCAACAATTCCTAGTCCAAAAAGAGCATTAAGAGGTGTTAATGGATAGTCAAAATAACTATTTCTAAACAAAATTCTTGTTTTCCTATTAACTTCAACGGCATCTTCACCAAGGATTTTTAAAAACAAATCATAAACTTCTTTATTTTTTGTGAAAAATCTGTGGGGACCAATATCATACCTATAATCTCCAAAAACTTTTGTTTCTGCCAACCCACCGACTTTTTGTTTTTTTTCTATAATATGAATTTTCTTATCAGAATTTGAGAGTTCATAAGCTGCAGTTAGGCCAGCGGGACCAGCTCCAATAATTATCAAATCATACATATTATTCAAATCAATAGTAATAATACCACGACCATTTTTTTTATCTTAAAACCACTGGTGGGCGCTACAGGATTTGAACCTGTGACTTCTTCCTTGTAAGGGAAGCGCTCTGCCGGACTGAGCTAAGCGCCCATATTTAATAAATTAATGTTAGTT
>MDTB01066193.1_pt1 | contig 39638 bp, 39 predicted proteins | sample 811161 | NCBI WGS metagenome assembly MDTB01 (sample SAMN05326650, study PRJNA326480) | marine metagenome | isolation source: seawater | place: Mediterranean Sea | collected 2009 | reverse complement strand
TGGTCCTTAACTTTAAATGATTTAATAGAGCTATCCCAGGACAAACGGTGCTCAGCCCGTGTAGTCATAAGAGATGGGGCTCAATATCATGTGAATTATGGGCCTATTACAAGACGCGCGTTAACAAAACTACCCAAAAAAAATTGGACCTTATTGGTACAAGGCGTCAATTATGCACATGATGGTGTAGCTAAGCTTCTCGGTCTTTTTTCATTCATTCCGTTCGCAAGACTTGATGATGTCATGGTCAGTTATGCGTCTCCGGGGGGCACTGTAGGTCCGCATTACGACTCTTACGATGTCTTTCTCCTCCAAGGCGCTGGAGTCCGTCAGTGGCAGGTAGGCAGGCCCCGCTCTCTGGACTTAATGCCGAACCAAGAAATACGAATACTGAAATCATTTGTACCAGATGGAACCTGTCAAGTACGCACTGGCGACATGCTCTACATTCCACCGAAATTTAGTCATCACGGCGTAGCTATCGAGCCATGCCTTACTTATTCAATAGGATTTCATTCACCAAGTTACGATCATATAAAAAGCGAGTTTCTTCATTATCTGGATCAAGAAATCGAATTACCCGGGTTGTTTACAGACCCCAAACGGAGAGAAACGACAACACCAGGACTAATCCCTAGTGACCTTCTTCAATCAATTGAACAAAAAATCTCAAAAATTAGTTGGTCCCCTATGGACATATTGAAATTTACGGGTGAATTTCTAACGCAAGTCAACAACAATAACCTTGTTAACGTAAAAAAAATGGAATCAAAGACTAGATTCCTGTCCCAATTAAAAAATCGTTCGTATCAAATCAATGCCAATATAAAATTTCTATACCGAGAAGGCCTCGGATTCATAGCTGGTGAGGCATTTCCCATTCCGAGATCCGAACAGGCGATGTTCAAGTCATTTGCTAATCTTAGGGAAATTGAGGGTAAAAACATTAAATCGACTTCTTTTTTTGCGCAGACACTATTCAAATGGGAAGTACTGGGGTATGTAAAGAAAATCACAAAGCGAAACTAATTTGGTAAGCCTAGCGCTCGCCAGTCCACACCCAAGTCTTGCGTCGCAATATCGACGCGCTCTTCATTCCACCCTAAGGATCGAGCAATCATTGCGCGCACCAAATCAGGATCATTATTTTCTTTCGACAAATGAGCTGCGACCACATATTGAAGATTAGGCCCCTTAATGCACTCTAACAAGTCAATTGCTTGAGTATTATTGATATGTCCAAATCCTCCGGCAATTCTTTGTTTTAGTGCCTGAGGATACCTTGAGCGACTCAGCATATCCTTATCGTGATTGAACTCGATAAATAATGCAGAACAACCCTTCAATTGCCCTATCATGTGAGGTGTAACCGAACCACAGTCGGTCAAAACTCCCAACTTATTATCACCGCATAAAATCGCAAATTGACTGGGCTCTCGCGCATCGTGAGGAACGGGGTAAGGTTCAACTATTAAGTCTTTAATTCGGAAAGCGGCATATCCTTGGATAAGCTCGACGCTCAACTGTCCCTCCAAAGAAGGACTCGCTAAAAGGGTACCTTGCGTACAGTAAACAGGTATTGAGTATTTATGTGAGAATCCGGCGACACCCCCGACATGATCTCCGTGTTCATGGGTGACGAGAATCGAATCAATCGTAACGGGATCAATATGAAGTCGCTCCAAGCGACGTTCAGTCTCTTTTATGGAGAATCCACAATCAAGGAGAATTTTCGCTTCATCAGATACAACGACCAAGCCATTCCCCTGGCTACCACTGCCAAGGGAAGCGAATTTAAGAGTCATTAAATTTTCTATATCTATCCGAGTTTTTCTTGGAGAACCATCAAAATTCGTTTTGCTGTGTCCGCCCGAACCTCTAAACCTGTTTCATCAAAAATCATCACCATACTGCTTTCTGCATCTCCACTCACTGATATCTGGTAAACGGCTGTCTCGGTGATCTTGTCATCCTTCCAGAATTTAAGACGCTCCAAACCCCTCTTAACCGCTCTGCCATCTGGATCATGGTAGCGCACAAAATATAGCCCTCCCTTCTCTTCTCGGCTTTCCACCGAGGCACCAATAGAGAGAAGAACAATACCGACTCTATCCCAAACTTTGGAAACCGAGTCAGAAACTAATAGGGCATGTTTTGCATTAGGCAAATCAACCGCAACGATAGTTGAGATTGGTTCCAATTCATTCGAAATACCGCTTGCAGCAACTCTCTCTTCTGGCAGCCCAAGGTACAACATTAACTCGTACAACATTTTAGCCTCAACATTAGGATCTCGAGGCAAATCCACCCAAAAAACTTCTCGGTTAACCGGATTAGAACTGACAACCTGTTTTTTCCCCTCATGACTCATGAAGATTTCAGTTCCACCGTTTTCCACGCGTTCCACGCGTGTCCAAAATTTATCTCTCTCCGGAATCGAATAAGCTCCAGGAAGTATCTTTTTAACGAGCGCTTGAAATTGGTTAACGCTTCTTTTTGAAGTATCTTCAGCCCAATCTGTTTCGATTATTCCAGTAATCGGTGATTGATCGGCGATCAAAAAGCCTTTAGCCATCCAGAACTCCGTAATGACAGGCCATATCTCCTCTACGGGACGATCCACAACTAGCCAGCGATACGTACCCTCTCTGCCAATATTGATATCAGGTACTTGAGGTAAAAGATTTGTAGTCTTACTTGCAGCGCTCGTTTGATTTTCTTGGGAATATTTCGAAAAGGTTGCTTCACTCCCTCCCGGAATATCATATCGCTCGCTTTGCTCTATCGAACCTAGCTCCGGCGGTATCGCGAGCGGCTCTGTTCTTGCGCCAACGCCTGAAGACTTATAATCAACTTTTCTCTTTTCAGAAATCGTATCGCATGCTCCGAGGGCAAATGCTAAAACTAATGTTAGCAAAAGCCTGTGAAAAAAATGAAAATCCATATCTACATTACTCATCATTTTGTTGAACCGTTTAACGTTAGCTACTTTATTCAAATCTTAACTCCTGCATGATCGAGAGAATCAAGTACCGGTTGGTGAAATTTCTCGCCTAAATCTACCAACGGAAGTCTGATGCCATTTTGAATTTTACCCATCCTCTTCAATGCCCATTTCACAGGTATGGGGTTCGCTTCAATAAAGAGATTTTCATTTAAAAGTGAAATTTGATGATTCAGTGACCGAGCCTTTTTAAGGTCTCCTGCCACCACAGCTTCACAAACATCCTGAACCTCTTTTGGCACAACGTTGGCGGTGACCGAGATCACACCTTGTGACCCTAACATCATAAGAGCCATAAATGTCGCATCGTCCCCACTGTAAACAACGAACTCCTCAGGAGTTTTGTTAATCAATTCAGCGCCTCTAGCCATATCTCCAGTGGCGTCTTTAATGCCAATTATATTATCGATTTCGGCGAGCTTAAAAACAGTTTCATTCTGAAGATCAGCGACCGTCCTAGACGGGACGTTATACAAAATATGAGGCATATCAACGGTTTCGGCTATTTTACAAAAATGCTGGTATAAACCCTCTTGATTCGGCTTGTTGTAATAGGGCACGACCGATAGACTCATGTCCGCTCCAACCTTTAAAGCATGAGCTGACAATTCAACAGCTTCAGCAGTAGAATTCGCTCCTGTTCCTGCAATGACAGCGACTCGATTCGATACATGCTTCACCGTATATTCGATTAACGTCGCATGTTCATCCACGTTTACGGTTGGCGACTCTCCCGTCGTACCCACAACGACAATGCCACGCGTCCCACAATCGACATGCCAATCGATTAGACGCCCCAAAGATTCATAGTCTAAACTACCGTCCTCAAACATCGGGGTCACAATTGCAACCAGGCTTCCGACTAACATTGATTCCTCCGGATCTCTAGAAAATTGATACATAAATATATAGCGTATTCTACCCTAATCACTCATCTAAAAAGGCTACTTCAGAGTAGTCACTGTTTCCAGAGACAGCACAAACCCTTTGAACAAGAGCCGGTTTGGGACTGCTGATTCTTCCAGCCTCGTAGATTAAAATGTGAAGTTTTTTATAAGTCACGTCGATTAACTCATTAGGTCGCAACAGAAAATCTGGATTGCTTGGTCGACCAAAACGCTCATTACCCAACATGAAAGTTTCATAAATCAAAATTCCCGACGGAGAAAGCGTGTCGACTATATTTTCTAGTATGGGACGGTAGAGATAATTCGTCACTAAAATGGCATCATATGTACGGTCTGCAAACGGCCAAGGCGCCATCTCTAGGTCATACTCAACCGTATGGATTCTCGGAAGCGACGATATTTTCGACAGTGCTTCTGGATTTTTATCTAGAGCGGTAACATCATGTCCTTGGTCAGCAAAATAACGTGCATGTCTTCCTGACCCGCAAGCCAAATCAAGGACACTGGACTCTGGCCTTAGCAGCTCAGAGCATCGCTTGACCCAGACGGATGGATTTTGACCTTCATGCACGTTGATAACTTTCGATGAATACAAATTTGGAGGACAAAAAGCTGAAATTTGAAGTCGATGGGGGTATTATAATCTACGTTAAATAGTTAAACATCTATTTTAATTTGGCAATATCGGTTCGAGGCATACCATACAGTCGCTTTATTTCGCATTACCTCGTAATTTATTAGTTATGCAAACAATGTACTTTAAAAACGTATCAAAACGTTTCGGTCATTTGTCTATGACTATCGCTGCATGTTTATTACTCTGGGGATGCAGCGCCGTGTCTGTTTTAGCACCAGTTGAAAATACAGCAAGTAACGGCGTAGTTCGTTTTTATCAAGGTGGTAACTCACTTAAGATTCAAGTCTATCTTAAAAACTTGTCACCACTCACCGCTTACACCCTCAGAATTCATCAAGTCGGAGATTGTCGCGACCCTTTAAAAGGTAGTATCGGAGAGCCATTTGACCATACAACCTACAACTTTCAAAAAGAACCGATTGAAACAAAGCAGATAGGTAATCTAGGTGACGTAACTGCTGACGAAAATGGCTCCATTGAATTCCACTTTACAGTTTTAGGGTCTAAATTAACCGGACCGCGCAAGGACAGCATACTCGGAAGATCCCTAATCCTTACAGCCAAAGGGCAGGATGAGACTGCGAGTCGACCCATTGCCTGCGGTTTAATAAGCAAAAACGCCACACTCTAAATTAGACGATGATGGTTCCCGTATTAGTTCCTGGAGATCCATTTCCTCCTACCAATAGCGCACTAAAAGATCCGGACGGTCTACTGGCCATAGGAGGTGATTTGTCCGTGAACACATTAATGCGCGCTTACAGATCAGGTATTTTTCCCTGGTTTACCCGAGACCAGCCAATTCTCTGGTGGTCGCCCGATCCCAGATTAATACTTTTTCCAAAAAATTTCAAAATCTCCCGATCACTACAAAAAACATTACGGAAAAACACATATCAAGTCACCACCAACCAATCTTTTTTATCAGTAATAGAGAAATGTGGGCCGAAAAGACATAGCGACTGCGAGAGTTGGATTACTGAAGAAATGATAGTCGCATACACAAAACTATTCGAGCTTGGGATCGCCAAATCAGTCGAAACGTGGTTGAATGGAGAGTTAGTAGGTGGATTGTATGGGTTATCTATAGGGCATGTATTTTTTGGGGAATCTATGTTCTCCATAGCACCGGACGCCTCTAAGGTCGCTTTAGCAACTTACATTGACATTTTACTCAACGAGAATGTATCCATGATCGACTGTCAAGTATACTCTGCACACCTCAGTTCTTTGGGCGCCGAGAACGTTGATCGGCAAACATTTGAAAGAATGCTTTCAGAATTAATTCCTTCAACAAAGACAGCTGAATGTAGAAGTGTGTAGTCATGAGCAACTTTAGAGATCTACCTATTAATCAACTACAATTTTATGCGACCGCTCCGTATACGTGTAGCTACCTATCCAACCGTCTCGCGAGATCGCAAGTAGCAACCCCCAGTCATAAAATAGATGCTTCCATCTATTCAGACCTTGTGCAAGTAGGCTTTAGACGAAGTGGCGCATTCACGTATCGTCCAATATGCGATTCCTGCTCGGCATGCGTTCCAGTCAGAATAGATACCGAAAACTATAAACCCTCTAGATCACAAAAAAGGGTAATAACGCGGCATGCCCACCTAACAAACGACATAGTAGATTTGAAAAACTCAGCAGAGCATTACGATCTTTATCTGAAATATCAGAGCGCGCGTCACAGCGGAGGAGGCATGGACCAGGATAGTCGGGAGCAGTACCGACACTTTTTACTTCAAAGTAACGTGGAAACAAAACTGGTTGAATTTCGCGACTCAAACACTGTCGTAGCTGTGAGCATTATAGATATTCTCGAAGATGGATTATCATCTGTTTACACCTTCTTTGATACCGAAAATAAATCAGCCAGCTATGGCACGTACAGCATTTGTTGGCAGATCGACTTATGCAAAGAAATGGGACTTAAGTACCTATATCTCGGTTATTGGATCAAAGAAAGTAAAAAAATGTCCTACAAAACTCACTTCCATCCATTACAGGGACTTATTCAAGATCGTTGGATACCGCTAGAATCATTGTAATTTTAGAGATACATGTCTTCGACCTTTTACAAAATCTCAAAAAAAATCCTCTTCCAACTGGACCCTGAGAAAGCCCATGATCTTGCGCTATGGAGTCTCAAAAATTTAGATGCGTGTGGCCTGTCGCTGAACAATAAGACAATCGTGAACACTCCTACGAACGTAATGGGTTTAACGTTCAGGAATCAAGTAGGTCTTGCGGCAGGATTAGATAAAAATGGAGACTTTATTAAGCCATTACAAAACCTTGGCTTCGGTTTTATTGAGCTCGGGACTGTTACCCCAAAACCACAACCTGGAAATCCAAGACCTCGGCTCTTTCGCGTTCCAGAAGCGGACGCATTAGTAAACCGTCTAGGCTTCAATAATAAAGGTGTTGATTACCTAATCGAACAAGTTAAAAGCGTACAACGAGATTCGATCATCGGCATCAATATTGGCAAAAACAAAACAACGCCAATTGAGGATGCTCACCACGATTACGAGTACTGTTTGCGAAAAGTTTATCCTCTGGCAGATTACGTAACGATAAATATTTCCTCACCCAACACGGAGAATCTAAGGAGCCTTCAAAGAAGTGATAATTTGCACATGCTCCTCAAACGCATCAGCGCTACACGTGAGGCGCTTCGGACTTCCCTTGGAGTCATGAAACCTATTGCTATCAAGATTGCTCCTGATTTAGATGATTTTGAATTAGAAAATATCGTAGAAGCTGTAAGAACCTATGAATTTGATGGCATTATCGCTACTAACACTACAACACAAAGACCCCATAGAGAATTCAATAATTTGTCTGAAACAGGGGGGTTAAGTGGCGGCTTATTGACCCAAGCATCTACTCAAATAATTCAAAAGCTTTCTAACTTAACGCAAGGCTCGATACCCATTATTGGCGTCGGCGGCATTCTCAATCGGCAAGATGCGCTGGATAAAATTAGCGCGGGCGCCTCACTTGTGCAAATATACTCTGGTCTAATTTACAATGGACCCAGGCTAATCAGGGATTGTGCGCAAGCGATTTCACTTCTTCGGCAACCTGGTAAGTAACAGACGGGCAAACCTTCTACATACATATGGCCTCAAAAAAAATTGTAGACAGTATCAACGGTATATTGCCCCAAACGCAATGTCAGAATTGTGGATATCCTGACTGCTACACGTATGCAGATGCCATATCGAAATCTAAAGCAAAAATAAATCGATGCGCACCAGGCGGCAAAGAAGTCATCCGAGATCTTGCTGAATTAATGAACACCTCTATCATCCCACTCGATAAAGATATTACGGCAACAGATCTTGAGTCAACTGCATTAATTGACGAGCAATTCTGCATAGGTTGTGCTTTGTGTATTGATGCGTGCCCAATTGATTCCATAATAGGCTCAGCAAAAAAAACTCATTCGATTTTAAACTCACTATGCTCAGGTTGTGGGCTCTGTCTTCCGCCTTGTCCGACTAGCTGCATCGAAATTGTACCTCTTGATAATACCTTGACGCGAAATAAGCCTTCAAGCCTTCAACTTATAGAGCTCGATCAAGTCTCACGCTCTGACCTCTGGAAAAATAGATACAAATCTAAGCAATCACGACTCGCAAAACAGAACTTGGAGATGAGTAAAAAAACTCCTCAAAGCAACCAAAATTCATCAAATATTAATAAGATCAAAAGGATCTCTGCCGCTATGGATATCGCTCGAAAGAAACTTATGGAGTCCTATCCCAATTAAATAAATACGATAATACTCATGAACCTATGAACCGGAATAATCGCACCTTAATCTTTAAAAGGTTAGCCGAACAAAATCCAAATCCTACGACCGAGTTGATTTATGAAAGTACATTTGAACTGCTGATCGCAGTAATATTGTCAGCCCAAGCGACAGATACCAGTGTTAATAAAGTCACAAGACGTCTTTTCAAAATTGCTAATACTCCGGACTCAATATTAAAACTCGGGCTGAATAGCCTTACAGAGAAAATTAAAAGCATTGGGCTCTACCGCAACAAAGCTAAAAACGTTATTTCAACTTGCCACCTATTGATCGCCGAATACCACGGAGAGGTTCCGCGAGATCGACTTGCACTCCAATCACTCCCCGGCGTCGGCAGAAAAACTGCAAATGTCGTGCTCAATACGGCATTCGGAGACCCTACGATTGCAGTAGATACACACATTTTCAGAGTCTCAAATAGAACAAAGCTCGCACGAGGGAAAAATGTTGATGAAGTGGAACAGCGTTTATTAAAAAATACTCCTAAACAATTCTTAAGGAATGCACATCACTGGATTTTATTACATGGTCGATATGTCTGCAAAGCCAGAAAACCAGATTGTGAGTCTTGCATCATATTGGATTTATGCGAATACAAAGGTAAATTGATCTAACGAAAAAAAAGCCCCGAAAATCGGAGCTTTCAAGAACTACCTTTAACTCATAGGCCGTTACTTTGGAACTGACAAGGTGCTATCCTGAATTTCAAAGTATTTACCCAATGCTTCCATCTCCGCTGCTGAGAGAGCACTCGAGAACGCTGACATGACAGCATTATTACGAATTCCAGTTTTATAATCCATCAAAGATTTAGCTATGTAGTCCGCCTTCTGCCCACCTAACTTCGGTGCTCCCAAAACCATAGCGTTTCCATCCACACCGTGGCAACCCACGCAAACTTCCCCAACAATCTGAGCGGCATCTCTCGGCGCACCATCTTCCGCCTGAACAGACCAGCTAGAAAAAGCACCTATTACACAAAAAAACATAACCAATCGGTTGAACATATCCTTCAACTCCCCTTAACTGAAACTAACTTAAATTTTTAGTAATAAACCTCAAACCTATTAATATTTTTAGTCACCCGAGTAGTAAGCTGCTAAATCGTTTATATCTTGATCGCTTAAATTGGACGCAATCGCGTGCATGGTCTCATTAGTTCGATCACCGTCTCGATAGGCCTTTAAAGCAATAACTAGATAATCATAGTTCTGCCCTCCAATCTTAGGCACAGAATAAACCGTCGGAAAGGCTGTTTTGAATCCGGTAATACCATGACACCCTTGACACTGCGCATTGAGCTGCGCGCCCGCTTCTGGGTCACCAGCGGCGAATGTGGTTGACGCCGCGGAGAGCGCTACAAAGCCCACTACCCTCAATAAATTAGTAATATTTTGCACGTTTCAATCCCCTGTAAAATTCGCAGCAAAACTGTATCGGATACCCTCCCGTGAGTCAATGGCCTGCAGCCAACGGTCACAGTCGATCAGCTCCAATTTCTAAAGAATCTGTGAAAACAGTATCATGCGTATCTTCGGCGCGGACCGATAGGGTTCCCTCAGACTGTGGAGAAAAGTAGAACTTAAATATAGGGTTATCCGATAGAGAGAAGTTAATATCACCGCTCATAATTGATTTTCCATTGTACTCAACCGCAACTTTATCAATAAAACGTGCGGCATACCCAGGTTCTAGATCTGACGCGAGAGTAGATTCATTCGGATGTTTTATTTGGAATTGGACTAAATTTGGCTCGTTCAACCTTATTTGATCGTCCATACGAAATCGCATTTTTCCTAGTAACGGATCATTGGCGTTTTTACCTGAAGGCGCTGAACAACCACCAGCCACCTGAACCCAGCGCTGGTCCATGTAAAGTTCACCCGTGTTCGTTTCGACGATTGCGCGAATAAAACTAAACTTCTCAAAACGCAGGCGAGTTTCTAGCTTAACCTTCCCTGCCTCTGGTTTAAACCTGAAGACGCCTGCAGTTGGGATTGGATTTCGATCAATAACCAGATACAGTTTTTCTATAAATTGTTCCTCTGTTTGGTCCATAAGAGCATTGACCATGATCGGCACTGTCGAGGAGTCATCTAACTTCGTATTTAAGTAAAGCGCTAATACATCATCACTACCATCTTTTATCTCTCGCTCACCAAACATCAGTTTTTTTATCATAATCCACTCAGGGATACTCGTATGATCTGGCTCGGGGAACGGCGTCGCAACGGCCAGCTGACTGAACAATAAAGTCATCCCCAAAAACGTTAGTATCTTTTTACCAAAATTCATAGTTTTTATCCTTAGTCTTCCCACTCTAAATCAGTATAACTCGTTGTTACATTTCTGCGGTGATAGAGCTCAAAGTTGTGCCACTTATCGCGCTCGGACCATCCTACAGTATTTACAGCATCCATCAGTGACACGTCGTTTTTGATCGCCGCCCGCACTTCCTTCAGCAAAACCCCGAGATATCCTCGTTGCTCACGCAGTAATATATGCCATGGTCGATCCAGCGGTCCATGGCCGACAACATAATGCTTAACATCAAGATTCTGAAGCTCCTCTAGCACCTCATCATACTGCCTTATGTTTGAGTCTAGTATTGGAATATGCTTGGAAAAAACAATATCTCCGGCCCAGAAAGTCCCGGTCTTTACATCAGAAACACTCACATCATGATCAGTGTGTGCATAGTCCCAAGATTTAATCTCAACCAATCGATTACCAAGATCAATAGAAAGAAGGCCGTCCACTGGAGTGATCAATGTTGCATCAACAGCATGATCATCAGTGTTACTGACTCCTAAATACTGCTCCAACGCCTGCAAATAAAACTTTGACCGAGTACGTATTTGCTTTGGTAGCCGATGATGGCCGTATACAATTACCGAATCATCTTGGATGAATGCATTGAGACCAAGCAAATGATCTGGGTGTACGTGCGTAATAATGACAGCACAAATCGGTAAGGATGTGACCCTATGAATGGCTCTTTTTAACGCTAACCCAACATGCAAAGAGCTACCGACATCAATGACGGCAACACATTTATCTCCGACGATAAAGCCGATATTTGCAATATCACCCCGATTATCTGCACTGTGTGGCGGGAAAAGACCAACATGCACAAAGTTGCCGGCCGCGACCTCTTGAAGCTCATAGCTCGATGGCTCGTGCATATCATGGGCGAATACTAGTCGGCCTGCCATCAAATATACAAGTAGAATCTTTAATATCGATGTTGATTTAAGATGAATTGAAATCATAAATTAACGACTTTTGGCTTAATTATAAGAGGCGATGGATTGCAGCCTAAAAAAAAGAAATTCTTTGGAGGAGTGAAAAGAAAATTTAATCTCGTTAAATGTCGAGTTTTAGTTGTAACATTAATTTTTCCTTTCTGCACCGTATCAGCTGAAATCCTGAAACTGGAACAAAACGTATGGACCCTTTTAGGGGATGGATACAGCATTAATGCCGACAATAAAGGGAGAGTTACAAACATAGGATATATCGAGACGAAAGAAAGCGGCATCATAGTCAATACCGGTATCTCACACAATCATGCCAAGCAAATAATGCTAAAGATCAGTGAAATATCGAACAAAAAAAAGTTAAATGCAATCATCACCGAGGGTACACAAAAATTTGCCCTTGGAGCGTTAAGTTTCGAAAAATTCGGGGTGAAGACCTACGCCCACCCAAGGGCTACCTCTCAAATGGCTCAACGATGCATCTATTGCATACAATATCTAGAGGAGGCTCTTGGTAAAGAGGAAATGGAATATACTGGAGTTGATTCGCCAAGAAATATTAATCTATTGGATCTAACATCGCATGGTTCTATGAGCGACGTAATAGTCATTGATCACGGCGATACAAAATCATCAGGCTCCATAATGGTTTACCACACTCCATCTGCAGTACTATTTGCTGGTGACATAGTTTTTAGTCGGGTAGTTCCCAATATTAAAGAGAGCAACCTTGTTCAATGGAAAAGATCACTTAAACTTCTTCGCGAATTACCTATTTCCGTTATCATTTCCGGGGTTGGGCCGAAACTAAAAAAGTCAGCAATAGACGACTCTCTAGACTACCTTGAAGCGCTAGACGTCGCGACTAAACGGCTCTATGAAGAGAACCAAGACCTACTGAGTGCAACAAAAAATGCAGATCTACCTCAGTTTTCAAATTGGAGCCTGTACAATGAGCGTCACTCAAACAACGTAATGTATCGCTATCTTCAAATAGAAGAAGACGAACTAACCATCAAACAACAACCAGAAATCCAGAACTAACTCTATTTAGGTAAGGCCTACTGGCAATTACGATTAGACGGATCTGAACTGCAGACACAATAATTATGGGTAATCGACTTACGAAAATTTATACCAAAACCGGAGATACTGGTTCAACCGGACTCGGGGACGGCACAAGAACATTAAAATGCAGCGATCGCATCGAAGCAATTGGAACGGTTGATGAACTGAACTGCATTATTGGAGTACTTTTATGTGAAGCGCTTCCAGACGAGATATCTGAGTTTTTCACCAAAGTACAGCACCAATTGTTTGACCTAGGAAGTGAACTCAGCGTTCCAGGTTATATCGCATTATCAGATGAGAGCGTATCAACAATCGAAAAAAAGCTTGACGCTATTAATCAGCATTTAAGCCCACTAAAAGAATTCATATTGCCAGGTGGATCCCGCCCAGCTGCACTATGTCACCAAGCCAGAGCCGTTTGTCGTCGCGCTGAGCGGTGTGTAATCCGCTTAGAACAAAAAGATCACGTATCAGAATTCTCAAGAAAATATCTAAACCGCCTATCGGATTACTTATTCGTTGCCTGCCGATCAATCAATCAATCATTGAACGTCAAGGACGTGTATTGGGCAAGTCATAGAACTCAAGGCAAGTAAGATGTTATCTTTACATATCATCTTAAAATGCTACAATTTTGGTACACAGTATCTCAAGACCATCTAAAAACCGCGGACTAAGACGCATCAAAAGGTCTGGATCAGATTCAATACTCCTCAAAGCGATAGAGCGATGAAACCAGCCCTTAGAGCTCGCTTCCAAGTCGTCAGTCAGCTCTAGACCGGTTAAATTTAAAATCAAATCAGCCTCTGATAAGAGCATAGTCTCGATAGAAATAGAGCCTGCAGTAAACGGATATTTTTCTCCAACGTTAGTGACTCCGCAAAGCTTAAGTGCTTCGTTAATATAGTGATCGTGGCCGATAGTAAAAATTGGCTTATCCCAAATTTTGATAAAAACTTTTCTTTCATGATCGAGATCTCTCTTATGATCAAAGCTCGAAATTCTATTTTTAATAGAAATAATAAGCTCATCAGCAATTTTTTCTGTTCCGAAGAGCCGACTGACCACAGCAATTTGATGTTCAATATCACTAAGATTACTCGCCGAAAAAATATGCACTGGGATACCGAGGCTTTTCAGTTTTACTATATCTGGCCCCCGGTTACCCTCTTTCCAAGCCAGTACAATTGTCGGCTCCAGATTGATGAGTGCTTCAAAATCGATTCCATTAAATCCACCGACAATCGGGTGCTTGGTAGCCTCAACTGGATAATTAGTTCCTGCCATAACGCCTACCACGTACCCACCTGCACCAGACGCGTACACAATTTCTGCTAGATGGGGAGATAAGGTTACAATTCGATGCGACTTATCCGATTCATCCTGAGCCAAAGACTCCCGCGTCTCACTGAGACTGACACCAAGAGTAATAAACGCGAAAAAGAAAGATAGTATTCTCAATCTTATCTACACCGATCAAGAAAAAACCCTCGAGATCGAAAACTTCTCATGAGAGATCTGTGCCACCCACTGTAAGGCCATCAATACGTAACGTAGGTTGCCCAACTCCTACCGGAACGCTTTGACCATCCTTGCCACATGTACCTACACCAGAGTCAAGGGACATATCGTTACCAATCATAGATACCCGGGTTAAAACATCTGGACCATTGCCAATTAATGTTGCGCCCTTAACAGGCCTGGTAATTTTTCCATCCTTTATAAGGTAAGCTTCAGAGGCAGAAAATACAAACTTACCACTAACAATATCGACCTGACCGCCACCAAAATTTGTTGCGTATATCCCATTAGGAACAGAGGACAAAATCTCGTCTCGCTCCATCGTTCCATTGAGCATGTACGTATTTGTCATTCTAGGCATGGGTACGTGAGCATAAGACTCACGGCGTCCGTTGCCCGTAGGTGGCACTCCCATCAATCGCGCATTTAACGTGTCTTGCATGTAACCGCATAAAATACCATCTTCAATCAGCACAGTTTTAGCCGTTGGCGTACCTTCATCGTCAACAGAAAGCGAACCTCGTCGGTCCGGAATGGTTCCATCATCCACCACTGTCACACCTTTCGCAGCAACACGCTCACCAATACGTCCTGAGAAGGCGGAGCTACCTTTTCGATTAAAGTCACCCTCCAACCCATGACCAATTGCTTCATGCAATAAAATTCCCGGCCAGCCTGAACCTAAGACAACCGTCATTTCACCGGCGGGCGCAGGTCCAGCATCCATATTGATTAGTGCCTGATCGACTGCTTTTTGCGCATAATCCTTTAATCGCTCATCGTTAAAGTAATCGTAAGAGAACCGGCCACCACCACCAAATGAACCTTGTTCTCGGCGGCCTTTATGTTCAATAATTACCTGAATAGACAAACGAATCAGAGGTCTAACATCGCTAACGATATGCCCGTCAAGCCGGGTTACTAAAATGGTATCGTGAACAGCCGCCAAATTGGCAACGACTTGGGTGACTCTCGTGTCAATCTGTCGCGCATAGCCCTCTATCTTCTCCAAAAGACGTATTTTTTCTTTATTTGAAAAACCGAGTAATGGATCTTCGCTGGAGTATAGAGGCGGCGATACACTTACTCTCGTTGGCATTGCCTGCGTCGTGCCTTGATCAGCAATCGCTTTTGTTGCGTCTAAAGCCGAATGAATCGCCGGAATAGAAATCTCATCGGTATAAGCGAACGCAGTTTTTTCATCAACGATAGCGCGAGCACCTACGCCTTGGTCAATGTTAAAACTCCCAACTTTGACGATTCCATCTTCAATGGACCATGATTCCGATCGACTGTACTGAAAATACAAATCTGCGTAATCAAGTTTCCGAGTTGCAATGCGGGAAAACAAATTAGGCAATGCATCCAAACTAAGTCCTCCAGGACTCAAAATAACTTCACTCGCATGCTCCATATTTCTATCGCTAACATTCATATTTCTTTTACCACTGGTTAGTTTATTTATTTATTTATTTAAATAAATATATCTTTTCAAGCTTGTAACTCAGTATTACTCCCGCGATCCACGTTGTACACGACTCACGTCTGGTTCACTCCAATTGCCCTTTACACGATAATGCCTTGTCGCAATCCGATCAAATGGGTTGCCGAGCAATTTTTGCGCCAAATAAGTCGCTAAACCTACTGCTGGATTCGCCGCGACAGCTCCTGCCACTGAAGCAGCACCTGAAATTTTTGGCGTAACGAAAACCTCTAAATCCTGCTCCTTCTTCACTAAATTCGCCGTACCGGCAATCGCTACTGACGCGGAAGTACCATCCATGAGCAGTTTATCAGTTCGCGCAGTTCCATCTGAAACAACCACCTCAGAGGTAATATAATCGAAACTGAATCCCGATGAAAACACATCTCGAAAATCAAGGGTTATACGCCTTGGTAGTGCCTGTAAACTCAGAAGACTAATAATATGCCCGGCTCCAGGATTAATTTTCAAAAACCGTCCGTCCCGTACCTCGAGGTTAAGTGTTCCATTTAACGTTTCCAAATCTAATGAAAACGGACTACCTTGCCAACTTACAGAACCAATAAGCCTCCCAACACCCCCATCCATATGCTCCGTACCGTCCACACTAAAGAGATACTGACCAACATCTTCCACGTTAAACTCTACATCATATTCAGCACGTGGCTCTAAGCCAGGTCGCCATTCCCCGCGCATAGTCAGCGTTCCAACATCCGTGATGGTGGAGAGTTCACTAATATCCCAGCGCCCATTGCTCGGTGTCGCTTGAAAGGTAACTGCGCCTCGCCGAAAACCATCAAGTTCAAACTCATCAATGACTGCATCAATAGCTATTAGCGGCAAATCAACTTCGCCTTTTTTTGTTACAAGTTGCTGTCTGGAACCTGATCTTGCCATCGCTAATCGTGTCATATAGGCAGACAGCTTAGCTTGATCAGTACCATAACCACTGAACGCAATCTTCCCTGATGCTTTTTCGCTGTTAATAGAGAATAAACCATCATTCTTTAAGAACTGACCATTGACCTTAACGTTGTCGTACGCATAGCCAAACACATCAACACGATCAATTTGCGCATCAACCAATACAGTCATCGGGGAAAAACCACTTAAACCCTCTTTCTTTCTCTTATCAAAAAAATGACGCCAGCCATCCACATCTAATTGAGGTATTTTTCCTCCGATAAGTAAGACGTTGTCCTCAACGAAATTCGCACTATTAATAGTTCCTCTTACTAGATTACGATTAAAAAAAACAAAATTTGCGACTTTACTGTTACTACTTGAGAAAGTTATTTCGCGAAGGCCCGATTTTTTTGATACGTATCCAACCTTCAAGGGTTGCGTCATACCGTCTAACCTATCTAGAGGGCTAGGCAACTCCGCGACTAGACGCTCTAGTCCGAGACTGAGATCCATTTTAAGTTCATCTGGTCTAAACTCTAGGACTCCCGATGATTTGATCTGGCCAGACAACTCGATTGGGAACCTAAGATAATCCATAAACGCCTTAGCAGACACATCAGACTCGAATTCAACCCTTCCCAAGCCGCGCTCCACAGGCTGAGAAGCAAAGGTGGTCTGACTGTCAAATATTCGGGCCTGCCCGGCACGAATAGTCATCGCACGCTTATTAAATTCGACCAAAGTCTCGAAATCTTTGAACTCAGGCGCTCTGTCGGTTATGTTCAGACTTGAGCCGGCGAGGTTGATCACACCATTCACCTGTGTGTTTTTACGATTCGAGAGCGGAATCCTTAAGCTTAGGTCAAGCTTTCCGAATCCTTCGCCAACCATGTTCTTGAAAACACCCTTAGTGGCCTTATTAAGCGGACTCTCGTTCACATATCGAACCAGATCTGCAACTGTTGCTGTGGCCATTCCACTCAACGTGAGAGCAGCCTGAGGTGTACCAGTTTTTTCGATTTTAAGCGAGCTATCGGACACATCAACTCCAAAAATATTAGCATCGGTCGGGGAAAAAACTATTTGATGATCCTTGTAACTAAAACGACCACTTATATTTTCTACCTTAGGCCAACCTCCACCAATCTCGATGCCCCCCTGCTTAACGTCAGCATCGACCTCAAAATGAGCTCCATCACGAGTAAAAAAAGAAGTGGACATTTCCCCCGTCGCCGTTATCAGTACATTTTCAGCCGTACCTGAACGCACACGCTTTTCGAGCCACTTCTTTGTTTTCTGTAACTTTTTAGGTAGATAAAAAGGCAATCGACTTAAATCAATCCTATTGACTTTCACCTGAAGATCGAGAGTCCCTTGCTCAAGACCTTTAAACACATTGGCTCTTGCTGCAGCAGTACCCGTGAGGTCCGCGTTTAAGAATGAGACATCGGTCATATTAATCTCCCATTCTCGGGAGATTTTTGTTCCGGTAAACATCGATTTAAACTGTGAGAAATACAACGGCTGTGAGAAAAACACCGATGCATCGAGTGTCACATCACTTGAATCAATATCGACTATAAATTCATCTTCCCCATATTTCACAGCGCCAGTCAATCCTTGAATTCCAGGGTGTTTCTCTGACGCATATAACCCAACATTATCAAAACGTGCTTGTAAAGCGATGTCCTTCATTGAAAACGGTCCGGCACCCACGTTCCATGAAATGTCGATCAGATTCAATACCCCACCTGGCAAAACACGCTCCATTAAAGCCATGTAATTTGGATTTACTAATACGCGGCTACCAAGTAATTTACACAAATCTAGAGATAAGTCACGAGTTACAACTTGATTTCTCCCAGATACAAGATCTCTGTCTACTTGAATGACGTCTAAATGCGCTGATAATCCACTATCAAATAAAGCAAAGACATCAGAAAATGTAATCGCCTGTTTGTCTTTAGAAGAATTCCAGGAAACCTGAAAAGAGCTTTGAGACACTCCTAGCGGACTAATACCTTCTGACCGCTTAAGCGAAAAATCACTCACTCGCATGTCCATAGCAACAGACTGAGACTTCGTGCCATCGATATTAGCGATACCCCGAGAACTCAGAACGGATTTATTCATCTCGACTGAAGATGGAAGCCAATTTACAAATGGAGACATCCGTAAAGCAGAAACTTCCCAAGAGACAGCCCCCTTAAAGGTGGCACCATCGGTAAGTTCTAAAAGATTCGAAGTTTCGACACTCAATGTGATTGCCTCGTACCAACTATTTTGGGCTTCACTCGTTAGAACAATACTCGTGTCATCTTCTGTGAATTTCGCCACCAACAACACATCATTGAATGTCATGAAATAATTATTTGAACGCTCATCCGTAAAAGTAAGCTCACCCCCTAAAATTTCGACCTGGTTTTGCCGAACCAGCCACTTCAGTATAGATCCATCGTCTATATTGCTCATTGGGAATAATCGCTTCCCGCTAATCCATATTGCGTTATTTATATCTCTTTTGATCGCAAGACTCGGGCTAAATAACTTAATTTTTAAAAGGTCAATGTCCCCCCATAACAAAGCCATCGTGGATACACGAACTTCAAGCCTATCTAATTCGAAAAACGAGTCTCCTTGTTTATCAGAAACATCGACATCGTAAAAAGTTAAATTTGGATGCAACCCGCGCCAATGCGCTTCGATCGCACCGAGTCGCACAGTTTGTTGGGCAGAATCAGACAACCTTTGAGATATCCATTCTCTGTGATTATCAATGTTCGGTATTAGATAGAATCTGATAGAAGCAATGCCGGCCAAAAGCATAAGAAGAAAAAGGACCAAAAGGACCCAAATGATCTTTAAAGACTTAAAAGAGGACTTTCTTTTATCTTCAGAGTTATTCGATAGACTCAAAGTGCTATCCCAGTCGATTCGCTGCAATTAAGCAACGCAGTAAGAATTTGGATACATACCGCAAGACTAAACAAATTATGACCTTAAATCTATCTGGTTTATCATTATTCCTGATACTTTGAGGCGCGTCTCACAACATCGAGTCAAATATGCGCTAAACTTTCGGATTTTAAATTAAGGCAAACTAAGCCTCACGGGGGATTATAAGACATGTCCATGGCAGATAGAGACGGGACGATTTGGCACGACGGGAAGATGGTGCCATGGCGCGACGCTACAACCCACGTGTTGACGCATTCATTGCATTACGGATTAGCAGTTTTTGAGGGATTAAGAGCCTACGACACTCCTAAGGGGCCAGCAATTTTTCGTCTCAAAGAGCACGTCGATAGACTTTTCGCGTCCGCACATATTTATATGATGCCGATGCCTTATTCCAAAGAAGTGATAGAAAAAGCCTGTAAAGATGTTGTAAGAGAAAACAATCTAGATTCATGCTATATCCGACCAATCGGATTTTATGGGTCTGAAAAAATGGGAGTCTCTCCAAAAGGCGCAACGGTGCACGTCTCAATTGCGGCTTGGCCATGGGGGGCCTACCTTGGAAGCGAAGGTATTGAGAAAGGCATACGCGTCAAAACATCCAGCTTTTCAAGACACCATGTCAACGTTACAATGTGTCGAGCTAAATACTCTGGCACCTATGCCAATTCAATCCTTGCGAATCAAGAGGCTATAGACGAAGGTTATGATGAGGCCTTGCTACTCGACGTAGACGGCTTTGTTGCTGAAGGTGCTGGGGAAAACTTGTTTATTGTGAAAAATAATACGATTTATGAGCCTGAATTAACGTCCGCACTGATGGGCATTACGAGAGATACAGTGCTCACCCTTGCGAATGCAGAGGGCATTAAGGTTGAATCAAAACGACTAACTCGGGACGATATATATACTGCCGACGAAGCATTTTTCACAGGCACCGCTGCAGAGGTCACACCGATACGAGAATTAGATCGACGCGCCATAGGAAGTGGAACACGTGGGCCAATTACCGAAAGAATTCAAAAGCAATTCTTTGATATTGTTAATGGTAAATCTTCCACGTATGACAAATGGTTAACGTATGTCTGATCTTCCTGCCACACATGAAGAGGCTCGCCAGACAGGCTCCGCTTCCACAAGTAAAACCTTTAAAATCAAAAAATCCGACTTGCCTCTATCTTGTCCGCCTGCATCGATCCCTGGATGGAGTCATCACCCACGTATTTTTTTAGATTTCAACGGTAAACAGGCGACATGTCCTTACTGTGGCGCACGGTATGAGCTAGATTAATTGTATGGAGACTCCATTCCACTTAGCAAACATGAAATTGAGACTTACCTAAAGAGAATCCGTATCTCGCTCGTTAACAAAAAACTGGTGAACAACTTAAAAAACGTTAACCGCATTCTTATTATCGCACCATCATGGTTGGGTGACGCGGTAATGACTCACTCCCTAATTCGCAAACTGGCACAGACACACTTAAAGGCGTCAATAGATGTCTTCAGTGCTGATGCGCTTAAGGTTATTTTCAAACAAATGCCGGAGATTGATAGGGTTATCGAAAACCCGTTCAGCCATGGAGAATTTAATATAAGAACCCGTTTACGTATCGCGCGCGAGATCAAATCATGCGAATATGATGTCGCCTACATACTTCCGAATAGCCTTAAAAGTGCATTAATCCCTTTTTTTGCAAAAATTCCTAATCGCGTAGGATACACAGGAGAATCAAGATACGGGTTAATCAATCGCAGGCACGTTGTCGATAAAAACAAGTATCCGTTACTTGCCAGCCAATATTTACAACTCGCAAAGATTCATCCACTCGACAATCTCACCCTAGATGAGTATCCAGCCTTGACGGTCGACCAAAGCGAGTCAATGCAAACGCTGAAAAAATTTAATGTCGATCCATTTCTGTCATACATTTGCTTGTGTCCAGGAGCTGAGTATGGACCAGCCAAACGTTGGCCCCAGCGACACTTTACAAAATTGATACACAGACTCTCCGAAAAGCAATTTGCCACTATCACTTTAGGCGGTAAAAATGACATCAAAATTGGCGAAGCGATCCACGAGAATAGCCAACAAAAAATGCAAGACCTTACCGGTAAGACGACCTTAAATGAGGCGATTCATCTAATTGCACGAGCAAAATGCGTCGTTACCAATGATTCCGGCTTAATGCATGTGGCGGCGGCGCTAGACAAACCCTTAATTGCGTTATTTGGGTCCAGTTCTCCCAAATACACTCCACCGCTTTCAGATAAAGCTAAAATCCTTACAAAATCTTTACCATGCTCTCCTTGTTTCAAGCGAATATGTCCGCTTGGACATACCAATTGTCTAGAGGATATTACAGCGAATGAAGTCTTCATGAATATTTCAATATTGACCGAATCAGAATAGGGGACGATGTCTGACGACGCCAAAAATTCTGGTAATTACCGCGCTCCAAAATGGCTTAAAGGATCCCATTCACAAACTATTTTTCCGTTCTTACTGCTATCTCCAAGGATCATTCATTACGAAAGACAAACAATTGAAACTCCAGATGGTGATTTTTTGCATATCGATTGGGTCAACAGAAATAAAAATGCACCATTAGTGGTTGTTTTACATGGGCTTGAAGGAAGCTCTAAAAGCCACTATTCAAAAGCATTGATGAAGTATGTAAAGGCTTTAGATTGGACAGGCTGTGTTATTCACTTTCGAGGTTGCAGCGGTATACCGAACCGTCTACCGAGAGCCTACCACTCGGGAGACAGCGACGAGCTCGAGTGGCTCATTGCTTTACTACAGAAATTTAACTATGAAAAAATATTTATCGCTGGATACTCGTTAGGTGGAAATGTGCTGCTGAATTGGCTGGGCCGATCAAAATATCAAAATAATAAGTCAATCATTGCTGCTACCTCGATATCCGCTCCTTACGATCTAACCGTTGCCGGAAATAGACTAAGCATGGGAATAAACAAAACTTACGGCCATCATTTTCTTCGGACACTCAAAAAGAAAGCGGTGCGTAAAATCGAAGACCATAAATTAAACATCTCAATTAAACAAATCATGAAATGTAGGACACTGAAACAATTTGATAACTATTTTACTGCTCCATTACATGGATATGCTGATGTAAATGACTATTGGTCAAGGGCCAGCAGTAAACCTTTCCTCTCATCTATTAAAAAATCTACAATGATCATTCATGCTGAGAATGATCCATTCTTGCCAGGAACTGAGCTCAGGACACTCACCCAAAATAATGGCAAGATTATATTGAACTTAACAACCAATGGTGGCCACGTTGGCTATACTAGCGGATCATTTCCGGGTCACATCGATTGGCTGCCAAATCAAATTATCAGATACTTTAAGGAATTCTTATGACGATAGATCCATCTATTTTTAAAGCATATGACATACGTGGTGTCGTCGGAACCTCCTTAACAATTGAAGGCGTAGCGTTAATTGGTAGAGCAATTGGTAGTCATATTGAGAATGGTAAACCAGTCTGCGTTGGCCGAGATGGGAGACTAAGCGGCCCCTCCATCGTCGCATCCCTGATAGAAGGGATAACATCTGCGGGCATCGACGTAGTGGATGTAGGACAGGTAACCTCCCCAGCATTATATTTTTCAACTCATGAACTGAAAACAGGCAATGGCGTAATGGTCACTGGCAGCCATAATCCACCGGAATACAACGGCCTAAAAATCGTACTAGATGGCCACGCTATTTACGGTCCACAAATTCTAAGCCTTCTCAAACTCATAGAAACGGAAAAATTCAACACCGGTCATGGTAACGTCACCACCATAGATATAAATGAACGATACATGAACCGTATCAAGAGTGATATTAAGCTTACTCGTCCAATAAAAGTGTCAATTGATTGCGGCAATGGAGTCGCAGGTTTATACGCAAGTGAAGTTTTTAAGGCTCTAGGATGCGATGTAAGCGAACTTTTCTGCGACATTGACGGAAACTTTCCAAACCATCATCCTGATCCCTCCAAACCAGACAATTTAAAGGACATTATTAGAGATGTATCTGAGGGAGAATCTGAACTGGGTTTAGCGTTCGATGGAGATGCCGATCGACTGGGTGTTGTAACTAAAAATGGAGAAATTATTTATCCAGATCGATTGATGATGATGTTTGCCGATGATTTACTCACAAGGCATCAAAATGCGGAAATCATTTATGACGTTAAGTGCTCTAGAGATCTGGGGAAATGGATAACGAAACGTGGGGGCCGACCCAAGATGTGGAAGACTGGACACTCTCTGATCAAAGCCGAAATGAAACGATCGAATATACTACTCGGGGGTGAAATGAGTGGTCATTTCTTTTTCAAAGAAAGGTGGTTTGGTTTCGACGATGGGATTTACGCTGGCGCCCGCCTTTTAGAATATCTAAGTAAACAACCATCATTAGAGCGAGCGTTTAAAGGGTTGCCTAAGTCCGTTTCAACGCCAGAGTTACAAATCCAATGCGCAGAAGGTGAAAATTTCTCATTAACTGAAAAATTGAAGACTTCGGATTGCTTTTCTACCGCTGTAGAAAAAATCACAATGGATGGAATCCGCGTTGAATATCAAGATGGATTTGGATTGGCCAGAGCGTCAAACACAACGCCAAGCATCGTTCTTCGTTTTGAGGCAGATACCCAAGCCGCACTTAAACGAATAATAAACGAATTCCAAAGCGCGATTGTGGAGGTTGCACCGCACCTTTCTTTCCCAAAGGGTTAAGCCAGTCAACCACCCTTTAATCTGCGCGCTCGGATATCCATCCTGCAACCGAATCGATAGCGGCGCTCAGTGCCTCTGGGTTTGTTCCACCCGCCTGAGCAAGGTCTGGCCGACCACCACCCTTTCCTCCAACTTGATTAGCAACATGATTCACCAAATCGCCTGCCTTAAATTTCTTGGTCAAATCATTAGTCACGCCGGCAATCAAAATAACTTTTTCATCGCTCACGGATGCTAATAATATAACTGCAGATTCCAATTTAGCTTTTAACTGATCGACCGTCTGGCGCAACAACGAAGCATCTGCGTCAGGTAAAACAGTCGCTAACATATTGATCCCTTTCACCGATTTAGCCTTAGCAGCTATATCCTCACCTTGACCTGACGCCATCTTTGATTTGATTCGAACTACCTCTTTTTCCAACCTCTTAACATTGTCGATCATTTGATTGAGTCGATCCGCTGCCTCGTCTGGTGCCACCTTTAATAACGATGAGATATCAAAAAATTGCTTCTCTCTCCGATGAATGTAATCGAGTGCTGCCTGTCCGGTGGTAGCCTCTATTCTTCTTATCCCTGAAGCAATACCGCTTTCAGTTATTATTTTAAATAGTCCGATATCTCCAGTTCTTTTAACATGAGTGCCACCGCATAATTCGGTGGAAAACTCTCCCATCTCAATGACTCGAACCTCATCACCATACTTTTCACCAAACAAAGCGACAGCACCTGTATCAATCGCTTGGTCATAGCCCATCACGCGAGCCTGGACATTCGCGTTACCCCGAATGCTGGTGTTAACTGCGCTTTCTATCTCTACGAGCTGGGCAGGCGTAATGGGTTTGGGATGCGAGAAATCAAAACGAGTCCGATTCTCATCTACTAGAGATCCTTTTTGTTGCACATGATCTCCAAGGGCATCACGTAACGCAGCATGGAGTAGGTGGGTAGCCGAATGGTTAAACATCGTTGACATCCGAACAGCAGCATCGACCTCTGTAGCGACTGAGTCGCCCACCTTCAATTCACCACTGGACACATCGCCGTGATGCCCAAAAACTCCGGCTTGAATTTTTTGGGTATCCGTCACACGAAAGGTTGAATAAGGCGATGCCTCTGTTGAGATACAACCACGGTCGCCGATCTGGCCACCAGACTCAGCATAAAAGGTCGTTTCGTCTAGCACAACAATACCTTTATCTCCTTTGACTAAACGACTTACTAGACTGCCGTCTTTGTATAAAGCGATCACTTTCGAACTAGTAACCAATGACTCATAGCCATGAAATTGGGTATTGCGTCCCTCATATTCTATGCCCTGAGTACTTTGAAACTTTGATGCGGCCCTCGCTCTTTGTCGCTGCTCTTCCATCGCCGCCTCAAAACCAGAGAGGTCAATCTGAATATTACGCTCACGAGCTATATCCGCGGTCAGGTCGACGGGAAAACCAAAAGTATCGTATAAGCGAAATACGGTTTCACCGTCTAGCATCTTGTCTTCTCTTAGCAAAGCAGACTCCAGCACACTCATACCTTTTTCAAGTGTTTCGGCGAAGCGGCGTTCTTCTTGAAACAGCACCTCAGAGACCTGTTCTTGTGCGGCGGTCAGCTCTGGGTATGCCGCACCCATCACATTAACTAAATCAGTAACCAAATTAGAGAAAAATGGTTTTGATTGGCCTAATTTGTAACCGTGTCTAATTGCTCTTCGAATAATACGTCTCAGAACATAACCTCGACCTTCGTTACTAGGAATCACACCATCGACTATCAGAAAAGCACACGATCTAATATGATCAGCGATAACTCTTAATGAGGCACTTCCAGAATCTTCACAACCCGTCTCACGAGCGACCCCATGGATCAATGTTTGAAAAATATCAATCTCATAATTGGAGTGTACTTTTTGAAGGACAGCTGCCATACGCTCCAAACCCATACCCGTATCTACAGAGGGTTTGGGAAGTGGTTTCATGACACCTAATTCATCTCGATTAAACTGCATAAAAACTAAGTTCCAAATTTCTATGAACCGGTCACCATCTTCATTTTTAGATCCTGGCGGACCACCTTCTACATCAGGCCCATGATCCCAAAATATTTCAGAGCACGGGCCACAAGGTCCCGTATCTCCCATTTGCCAAAAATTGTCGCTTTGATACTTTTGCCCGCCCGGCTTATCGCCAATACGAACAATACGCTCAGGTGGGACTTTAATATCATTAGCCCAAATCTCATATGCCTCGTCATCAGTCGCATAAACTGTTACCCACATCCTACTTGGGTCTAATCCAAATTCTTCAGTTAACAAACCCCAAGCTAATCGTATTGCATCTGCCTTAAAATACTGTCCAAAACTAAAGTTACCGAGCATCTCAAAAAACGTATGGTGCCGCGCGGTATAACCTACATTCTCCAGATCATTATGCTTACCCCCTGCGCGAACGCAACGCTGAGAGGTTGTAGCGCGCGTGTAAGAACGCGTATCATGGCCAAGAAATACATCCTTGAATTGCACCATACCTGCATTTGTAAACAGTAATGTAGGATCATTTCCAGGGACCAATGGGCTACTTGAGACAATAGAATGTCCACTGCGCTCAAAGTACTTTAGAAACCGCTCTCTTATTTCATCACTTTTCATTCGCTTGTCTTTATTTTCCTTATTGGCACTTCTTTCACAAATTAGAGATCATTCTGATCATCAGTACAATTCGGATCAGATAATACCGCTCTCACTGTGGATTGGTCGAAACCCCGATTCACTAAAAAACGGGCTTGCTTTGCCCAAGCAGATGGGCCATCTGGTTTCACACTATATTTTTTTGTCCAAACTAATTTAGCGGCATCAAGGTCTCCCTTAAGAACCTCCTCTCGGTACTCTGAAATTATAGATTTAGCCACGCCCCTTGACTCTAAATCCTGAAAAATTTTTCTCATGCCGAACCGATGGCGCTTGGTACGGATATATGCCTCAGCATAGCGATGATCATCAAGCCATCCATTAGACTCGAAATCGTCAAGTATTTGTTCTACCTCTCGCGGATCAGCCTCACGCAGTAAGAGCTTTTTACTAAGCTCCAGGCGCGTATACTCTCTCCGACCCAATAACCGCATCGCCGCTAATTTTAGCGATTCTTCCAATAAATATCTCCTGAAACTTACTCCTCAGAACTCTTATCGGGTGTCGAGGCGATAGCGGGTCTAACCCCAACAATCTCACGCACTTTATTTTCAATTTCAGTGGCCATCTGAGGGTTTTGTTTTAAAAATTCTCGAACATTATCTTTCCCTTGCCCGATACGATCGCCATTGTAGCTATACCATGCGCCAGCCTTATCCACTATATTGTGCTTTACGCCAAGATCAATGATTTCACCTTCTCTGGAAATTCCTTGCCCATATAGAATATCAAATTCAGCCTGCCTAAAAGGGGGGGCAACTTTGTTTTTAACTACCTTAGCTCGGGTTTCGTTTCCGATAATTTCATCAGATTTCTTAATCGCACCAATTCGTCGAATATCGATTCGAACAGACGAATAAAATTTCAATGCATTACCCCCTGTTGTTGTTTCGGGGCTACCAAACATCACACCGATTTTCATCCTTATCTGGTTAATAAAGATAACTAAGGTGTGGGAACGCTTTATATTTGCAGTCAGTTTTCGCAATGCTTGAGACATTAACCTAGCCTGCAAGCCCATTTGAGGCTCACCCATTTCACCTTCAATTTCCGCGCGAGGCGTAAGAGCCGCCACAGAATCCACCACCACCACATCAACCGAACCCGATCGAACCAGCATGTCCGCAATTTCCAATGCCTGCTCACCATTATCTGGCTGAGAAATTAATAAATCATCAATATTCACACCAAGTTTAGTTGCATATTCAGGGTCTAGTGCATGCTCTGCATCAATGAAAGCCGCTGAGCCTCCTATTTTTTGCATCTCCGCAATAACGGAAAGTGTCAGCGTAGTCTTACCAGACGACTCTGGTCCATAAACTTCCACGACTCGACCTCTAGGCAAACCACCAATTCCTAACGCAATATCAAGGCCAAGTGAACCAGTTGATACGACCTTCAAGTCCGGATTAACGTCCTGCTCCCCAAGCAACATAATGGAGCCCTTACCAAACTGCTTCTCAATCTGAGATAGTGCTGCCTCAAGCGCTTTTTGTCGATTTTCATTCATAATATATTCGAACTCCGGATGTTAATGGGTTAATCGTAATAAGTAAGATTATCGCACAGCCATGACAAGTCTGAAGCAATGTCAATAAAAACAATTATTCACCAAAAATATTAATAATTACGGCTTATCGTAAGTTAAAAATAACTCTAAAAGTCGTAAACTCTCCACAACCGACTGCAGACGGACTTTCTCACGATCACCAGCGAATAAAAACTCCTTTGTCCTCAACCCTTTGACTTTGTCCCCAACGGCAACCCAAACCGTACCCACAGGCTTATCAGTGGTCCCTCCACCAGGTCCCGCAACCCCACTCGTGGCGATTGCGCAATCTGCTGTCGTTTTGCCTAATACTCCGTTTACCATGTTTTCAACGACAATCTCAGATACGGCACCAAATCGATCAATCGAAACTGGATCCACACCTAATTGATCTATTTTTGATCGATTTGAGTAAGTCACGAATCCTGAGTGAAACCAAGCAGAGCTTCCTGGTACCGCAGTGATAGATTGCGCCACCCATCCACCAGTGCAAGATTCAGCAGTACCGACAACCAAGTCTCTATCCATCAGCAAATCGCCTAAACGCTTACTTATCAGCCGGATGTCCGCTTCAAAATGGGAAGTCATCATAAACTAGGCTCTTCTATGCAGGCACATTAATGAACATCAATAAAATCATCATTAAGAAAAGAGTATATCCAGCGGCAAATAAATCATCGAGCATAACGCCCAGCCCACCTTTGACCCTCTGATCTATTTGACGAATCCCGAAAGGCTTAACAATATCAAAAATACGAAATAAGACAAAAGCTAAGATGTGGAGATAAAAATGACCCGGAATAAACGCCAATATGACTCCAAAAGCGACAAATTCGTCAATCACGATCGCTGAATGGTCCGATTCGCCCAGAACTTTTTCAGAAGACGTGCAAACTGCAATACCCAAAAAAAACATTCCAGTCCAAAAGACAAGTAACGCATATTGAGAGAAAAATGGGCTTAATGCATGGTGTATCGGAAACGCAATTAAAGTACCCCATGTACCTGGCCCTGGACGAATCAAACCAACACCAAAACCACACGCCAAAAACAAATGCGGACTTTTAAATAATCGTGCTATCAAATCTAATTTATTTTCTTTTTGCAAAATGATCAAAGCCCCTTTGAAAGCTAACCGTCAGTTCCTCACCATCATCTCGTACGATTACACCCGATCCACTCCTTACCTTGCCAATTCTAGTTAAGGTTAAATCTAACTCACGGGCAATATTACCTATTTGCTCAGCCGCATCTGTGTTAGCTGTGAATAACAATTCATAATCATCTCCCCCTCCGAGAATACAGTTCTTAATATTTTGATTCCTTCTCGACGAGTTTAAAACTCGATGCGTTGGTATCGCTTCAAAATCAATAACAATTTGGACATCCGATTCATCTGCCACATGCCAGGCATCAGCGACTAATCCATCTGAAATATCAATCGCAGCATTTGCAATTCCTGCTAACTTTTCTCCGAGCTCTACCCTAGGGTTAGGCTTATGCAATCGAAGCAGGAAGTCTTCCTCATCCTTTTTAGAGAATCTAAGCGTACCCTCTTGTATCGAAAGACCAACAGCTCCCAAGCCAATCAAACCTGACACCCACACATCATCATCAGAGATGGCTTGATCCCGTCGCAAGGCGTCGTCAGGATTTACAGAGCCAATTGCTGTGAGGGTTATCGACAAGACATCTCCCTGCGTCGTATCACCGCCAACCAAAGTCACGCCATATCGATTCAGCAGTGAGTAAAGACCCTCCGAAAAACGCTCTATCCAAGCTTCATCAGAAAACGGTAATGTGATGGCCAGTAAAACATACTGAGGTGTAGCTCCCATCGCAGCTAGGTCAGATAAATTGACAGCTACGGATTTAAAACCGATCGAATATGGATCCTCGGAAGATAGAAAATGGGTTCCACTCACCAAGGTGTCGGTAGTTATGACTAAATCTCTACCTCCTCCAACGTCAATTAACGCCCCGTCATCTCCCACGCCAAGCCGAACACCATCAGCGTGATTATCAAAATATCGTTGAATAATATCGAACTCGGAAGCCAACCATGGACCTTTATTTTCTATTAAAGCAGTTTATGTTCCTCAACTACGTCCTCTATTCATCGACTCTTGATAAGCTTTGTTGCGGCATCTGGGTTTGACCTAAACCTCCAGTATTGATGAGGCCATTTGACGCATCAATAGTAATCTGGCCAGAACAGGTGTGTTGCCCATCAACGTTCAGCTTAGGATTGCGGCTCACGACAACCCTTCAGATAGCGGTCTAAAACACCATTGATGTACTTATGCCCGTCGGTACCCCCGAACTGCTTCGCCAGTTCAACACATTCATTAATAACCACCTTAAAGGGAACCTCGGATATCTCATTAAGTTCAACCATCGCAATGAGTAAAATAGCTTTCTCTATTGGGGATATTTGAGTTAGAGGACGATCTAAGCAGGATTCAATATTCCGATAGTGCTCATCCGCCTGATGAATAGCAGCCTGTAAAATATCGCGAGTATAGTTTGCATCGGCTTTGTGATACTCCTCCTCCTTTAACAGAGTCTCAACAATCCGTTCAACATCCACCTCATTTATTTGCCAGTGATACAAGCCTTTGACCGCCAGGATACGCGCATACCTACGACTACCTTTCATAAATTTTGTCCAGTAAACTCACCATCCCCACTGCGACATTGGCACACTCTTTGGATTTCTGCTCCATTCGCTCCAGTACTTGGTCAATATTTTCGCAAGTCAAAATTCCGTTAGCAATAGGCGTGCCAGAATTCAATTGCACCTCTAAAATTCCTCTTGCGGATTCATTAGCGACAATTTCGAAGTGATATGTCTCTCCCCTAATTACAGACCCAAGCGCTACCAAAGTATCAAAGTTCCCTGCCTTTGCCATAGCATCTAAGACAATGGGAATCTCAAGCGCCCCAGGGACTTCAACGTTAGCAATATCATCCGGCCTAACTCCTAATGTTACCAGTTGATCGACACATGCCAGGTGCATACTATCAGCGACGCTCTTATTGAATTGAGCAATGACGATGCCAACTTTTAAACCCTCACTGTCCTTTTCATCAAGCGCTTGTTGCTCTAAATTTTGCAAGCCCATTACCCCTTAAAATTTCGTAAGACCATCAATCCCGAATTTATATACTCTGATTTACTTAGATATTTTTTCTTGATAACCAACAATTTCTAAATCAAAACCAGTCATACTCGGCATACGCCTTGGCGTTGCCATTAGACGCATACGCCTCACTCCTAAATCTTTCAATATTTGAGCACCAATTCCATAATTGCGAAGATCTAACTTAGGCGTCAACTCCTCCCTTGGTTGTAAATGTCGTAATAACGCGGCCCCATCTTCAGTACGATGAATTAATATCAAAACACCCTTACCAACCTTATTAATTGTAGTTAATGCGTCATCGAAGCGCCACGAGTGAATCCCGCTATCTTTATCCAGAAGATCTGCAATCGAGAATGGTTCATGGACACGAACCAAAACTTCATCCGACTCGACGAAGCTACCCTTGACTAGAGCTAAATGTACCTCTTTGGAGATACGATCCCGATAGGCCAGCAGATTAAAGGATCCCGCTACCGTATCAATAGGTCGCTCCAGCACACGCTCAACTAACGATTCATTCTGCCCTCGGTAAGCAATTAGGTCAGCGATTGTCCCTATTCTAAGGCCGTGCTGGCGGCTAAACTTTACCAAATCGGGTAAACGAGCCATCTCTCCATTCTCTTTTAGAATTTCGCAGATTACAGATGTCGGTTGGAGTCCTGCCATTAACGCTAGGTCACAACCAGCTTCGGTATGTCCCGCTCGCACCAAAACCCCACCTTCCTCAGCTTTCAAAGGGAAAACGTGTCCTGGTTGAACTAAATCATCAAAGGACGCGTCAGGAGACGAAGCCACTTTGATGGTTTGAGCTCGATCAGCAGCGGAAATCCCTGTCGTAACACCCTCTGCCGCCTCAATAGAGACGGTAAAATTAGTTCCCATCCGAGATCCGTTAGAGCCCACCATCGGTGTTAAATGTAGTTGTCGACATTTATCCTCAGTCAAGGTTAGGCAAATCAATCCTCGACCGAACTTAGCCATAAAATTTACAGCCTCTGCGGTCACATGCTCTGCCGCCATAAGTAAATCACCCTCGTTTTCTCGATCCTCCTCATCAACAAGAATAACCATTTTCCCTTGCTTTAGATCATCAACAATTTCAGGTATCGGACTAATATCGGTTGTCATATTTGTTTGGCACTACTTAAGAGTTTCTCAGTGTAACGAGCCAACATATCAACTTCTATGTTCACATAAACGCCAGCCTTAATAAGTTTCAAATTAGTCATACTGATCGTATGCGGCACAAGGTTTATCAAGACCGAATCCTCGCCATCATGATTCACAGTCAAACTCACACCATTTATTGTTATTGACCCTTTTTTAACGAGATATTTAGTAAGGACTGGCGGTACTTTAACAGTTGTCTCCCAATTACCGTCTATTTCATCTACAGCCACTACTTTACCAATCCCATCCACATGACCGCTCACCAAATGCCCGCCAATCAGTGAGCTTAGCGTCATTGCACGCTCTAAATTAACAATATCTCCAGGAGATAAACCAGTGACTAAGTTAAGAGTCTCTCGTGAAACATCAAACTCTAAGAATTTATCGCCTAAGCCTATGGTGGTTAAACAAACGCCACTCACGGCGATACTATCTCCCAAGTTGACACCATCCGTCTCAAAATTATCACTGGTAACCCGTAACCTGGCCGACTTTCCGATAACATCACATCGCTCAACGAGCCCTGTACACTCCACAATTCCTGTAAACATAATCAAAATCTAACCGTCACGCGAAAGTCCTTACCAATCGGAGTGATATCAATAATATTTTGCTCGAGAACTTGTTCCATGCTTTCGAGCTCGTCGAGAAAAAACATTCCTCTGCCCTGCGCACCTAAAAATTTCGGCGCATAATAAATAATCATTTCATCAATGAGATCTCGATTAAGTAACGCGCTGTGAAGATTAATGCCGGCCTCAACTAAAACCTCATTTATCTGTTGATCAGCCAACTTAAGCAAAAGCGCATCCAAGTCAACACGACCCTCTGCGTCTGGCAACACTAACACGTTAACACCCTTTTCAATGAAGTGATGTAATTGCTCCTGCTTCCTGATTGCTGTAGCAACAGTGACGCCAGGTGTTTTAAATAGATTCGCGTTCAAGGGACTTCTTAGCCGACTATCAACAATCACTTTGCCCGGTTGTCTATTTGTCTCAACATGTCGCACAGTCAACCTAGGATCATCTTCAACGACCGTACCTACACCCGTAAGCACAACACATGACTGTGCTCTCCACTTGTGCGCATCTGCTCGAGATTCTTCCGACGTTATCCACTGACTTTTACCATTTTCCAATGCAGTTTTACCATCCAGGCCAGCTGCAACTTTGATTCGCACCCAAGGCCTACCAGACCTCATTCTTTTAAAAAAACCTAAATTCAATTCCTCTGATTTTTCACTTAACACATCTCCCAACACTGAAATACCGTTCGCCACTAGATACTCCATGCCTCGCCCGTCGACGATCGGATTGGGATCCTTAGCCGCAAAAACAACTCGAATTATGCCAGCTTGAACTATCGCATCGACACACGGTGGCGTTTGACCATAATGCGAACATGGCTCTAAAGTCACGTACAGCGTCCCACCTAACGCTTGCGCACCAGCTTGTTCAAGTGCAATCACTTCGGCATGCGCCGAACCAGAATTAACGTGCCAGCCCTCACCAACGATATCATCATGGTTAGTAATAACACACCCTACTCGAGGATTTGGTGTGGTTGTATAAAGTCCCCGGGCAGCTAATGCCAAGGCCCTTGACATGAAGTATTCATCGTTATGCTGGCTGTGCGTTATTGTGCTCACGGTTTCTGGACTTCCTTGAGAACATCTCGGAAATCCTCTTCGTCTTGGAAATTTCGATACACGGAAGCGAAACGTATGTAGCCAACTTTATCCAACTTTTTCAACTCTGCCATTACCAACTCACCCACACGTCGCGACTCAATCTCACGTTCTCCCAGCGATAACACTTTTTGGATGATGCGATTTACTGCATCTTCAACTAGATTAGCTGGTACGGGACGACTATGAAGCGCACGAGAGAATCCAGTGCGGATTTTTTTTTCGTCAAAATCCTCTCGGCTACCGTTAGATTTCACTAAAAGAGGCATGCGTAGCTCCACGGTCTCATACGTTGTGAATCTCTTATCGCAAGCCACACAACGACGACGGCGACGGATGCTGTCGCCAGCCTCAGAAACTCGCGAATCTATGACCTGAGTATCTTCATAACTACAAAACGGGCATTTCATATTTCAGCTCCGTCATAAAATGAATTGTTAATCATCCATAAACTGGGTGACGTTTACATAGACTTTTAATTGCATCTTTTGTTCTAATTATCACATCAGTATCTTCCGGGTGATCAAGGACGTCTGCAATTAGATTAGCTGTCTCAAACGCCTCCTCTTGACCAAATCCTCTTGTCGTCAACGCAGGTGAGCCAATGCGTATACCGCTTGTCACGAAGGGAGACTCAGGATCATTAGGAATCGCATTTTTATTTACTGTAATGTGCGCGGATCCAAGGACATTTTCTGCGATCTTACCGGTGATTTTTTTACCCCTTAGATCAACTAAAAACATATGACTATCGGTTCCACCAGAGACAATTCTCAAACCACGCCGCGTGAGGACATTCGCCATTGCCTTAGCATTTGTAATCACTTGTTTTTGATACGCAACAAACTCCGTCGTCAAAGCCTCCTTAAAAGCAGCCGCTTTCCCTGCGATAACGTGCATTAACGGGCCTCCTTGATTACCCGGAAAGATAGAGGAATTGACACGCTTCTCATGCTCCACTCCAGAGAGAATAATTCCCCCTCTCGGACCGCGAAGCGTCTTATGAGTTGTACTTGTAACAAAATCCGCAATACCAACCGGCGTTGGATATACCTTAGCCGCAATCAGTCCAGAGTAATGCGCCATATCAACTAAAAAATAAGCTCCGACAGCCTTAGCAACATCTGAAATACGGGCCCAATCAATAAAAAGTGAGTAGGCTGATGCGCCTGCAACAATCATCTTAGGCTTATACTTGTGAGCAAGCTCTTCAAGTTGTGCATAGTCGATAATTTCATCTGCATCCAAGCCATAACTGACAAAGTTATATATCTTTCCACTAAAATTTACAGGAGATCCATGTGTTAAGTGTCCTCCGTCTGCGAGCGACATCCCAAGCACCGTGTCACCTGGCTTAAGTACAGACATGTACACTGCAGCATTAGCTTGACTGCCCGAGTGCGGCTGAACATTCACTGCCTCGGCACTAAATAGTTCTTTAGCGCGATTAATTGCCATGACTTCTACATGATCAACAAACTCGCATCCCCCGTAATAACGCTTACCGGGATAGCCCTCAGCATATTTATTTGTGAGCAAAGATCCTTGAGCCTCTAACACCGCAGGACTCGTGTAATTTTCGGACGCAATCAATTCGACATGATCTTCTTGTCTTTGAACTTCCGAGCTCATCGCACCCCAAAGTTCTGGGTCTGTGTCTTTAATACGATCTTGGTAACTAAACATACGACATCAACTACCTTATTATTTGAAAAGGTAATTTTATCATTGCGCGCCGCAGCATTGCTGATTGCCACGAATTTATCTCAATAACATCGGCAGGTTGGCAATCGCCACCTGAGTTATTCAACTTCATTGATTGAGCTTTTCTATTTCCTAGATTGCTCAAAAGCCTTGAAGAAAGGCTCTAATGATTCCCTCTCAGCTTCCATCGCAGATTTGATTTCGCGCGTCGTATCCTCCATATATCGGAATACCGCCCCCATCATTGGTATCGCGAGCATTTTCCAATACTCTGGGCCAATACAAAGCCCGTTATCCGGACTACATGCAATAAATGTATATGCCTCTTTCTCACCTGCCTTCCAAGTGATCATTTCATTTGGCAATCGCTTTTGCGCTTCTTTTTGGAGCGCCTCAAGTTCTTTACGTGTTTCCTCTAGACGATAATCCCAGCGATCGGTAAACGTGTAATAAAAAAGTGTCGTCGATCCAAGATACCACTCCATCAAACCTCTTTGAATGGCACCGTGTTCAGTTTTAAAGTGCTCCGCAATGTACGACGCCTGCTCACCAGTAAAGTTATTAGCAGTGTATTCAGTCCAGATTGTAGTGAGCCAATCACCAGAGGTAAATTTATCTCGTAACACCTCATCGCCAATATCTATCAAGTGCTGGACAGCTCGCTCAAATTCGGGCTTATCTCGCCACCACTCTTTACCTAGGCCACGCTCACGCCCCCACTTTAAAGAAAAGTTTTTAGCTGCTTTCACAACCTGCTGACGAACCATGAGTTCGCCACCTCTCAAAATCAAAGTTGTATCATGAGCGTCGACGATTGCTTGAACCGCATCCTTCTTCAGCTTAATCGTTTCCGAATCTGAGTCGAGCGAATCTGACGACACTTGTGCGAATACTGATAACCCAACCATAAGACATGGGACTAGTAAAAATTTCGTCAATTTATTTCGCATCACCGTCTATCCCCTAAAGTTAACGACCAGCAAATGAGCCATACATTTTTATTTCTGTTCAAATATAAACTCATCCACGAGCACCCTCGATTCTTTGATCGAGCTCAAGGACTAGGATAAACGAAAACTCATGCATTAAAAAATAAATACGATCAGCAGCTTTCATTATAAAGTCCATACATTACAGCTGACACACGTTTACAATTAAGTGTAACTTTTAATTAACTCACAAACATCATGACCTCCATTCAATCAACACAATATGGCAACGTTCCACTCCCCGACGGAATCGTATCTCGTAAGATTCGAAATAATAACGGGCTAGAGATGCATATCCTTGAAGCTAGTCCGGACGATAAGAAACGACCGTTAATTATTCTCGCCCATGGATTTCCCGAACTTGCCTACAGTTGGAGACGTGTCCTTCCAGCGCTCTCATCGCTCGGCTATGTCGTTGTGGCTCCAGATCAACGCGGTTTTGGCAGAACAACGGGTTGGAGTAGCCGATACGAGGATTCGTTAGCGCCCTTTAACGTAGTTAACTTAGCACGAGATATTGTTGGATTAGTTAGAGCACTCGGCTACCAACAAGTCAAAGCCATTATCGGCCATGATTCTGGGTCGTATGTTGCTGGAACTTGTGCGTTGATCAGACCAGATGTGTTCCAATCTTGCATCATGATGAGTGCTCCTTTTACTGGAACATCCCCCATGATTGAGAATTCGACATCGGGCTCAAAGCGTCCATCTCTAATTGACCTTGAGAAGCAATTAAATTTACTCGAGGAGCCACGAAAACATTATCAAGTTTATTATTCCACAACCTCCGCAAATAAAGACATGATGAATGCTTCGCAAGGACTTCATCAATTTATAAGAGCTTACTACCACCACAAAAGTGCCGACTGGAGTAATAATCATCCGTTAAAACTCTCCTCATGGGACCCTGAGTTAATAGCCAAAATGCCGACCTATTACATCATGAACAAACATGAAACAATGCCGGAGACAGTTGCACCACACATGCCAACCGAAACTCAGATTAAAGAATGTCATTGGCTGACTGATGACGAACTTTCTGTTTATGTCAATGAGTACGAGAGAAATACCTTTCAGGGTGGACTTCAGTGGTATCGATGCACCGTTGAAGGCATCAATCAGACCGCGATGACACTTTTCGCTGGCCGCCAGATCACTGTACCGTCTCTCTTTTTATCGGGGAAAAATGACTGGGGTATCTACCAAACCCCGGGTGCCATAGAACAAATGCGCGACCACGTGTGCTCATCGATGAAAGATATAGTCCTAATTGATGACGCTGGTCACTGGGTTCAACAAGAACAAAGTCAGGCGGTGATCGAAAACCTCTCAGATTTCCTAAGGACACGATAAATATGTCATTTATTCATTACAACGTCTCTATGGACGAGGCTTATGCTCACCTCTACAACATTACATGTGACGTTGATACTCACAATAATGAAGAACTACTCATATCCTTACCTGCTTGGATACCCGGTTCATACCTCATCCGAGATTTCGCAAAAAATATAGTCCGGATAAAAGCATTCTGCGGCGATAAAGAGCTCGAAATGCCGAAACTCGATAAAGACTCTTGGTCGATCCAAACCCACGGCAAACCGATTACACTTTATTATCAAGTATACGCTCGAGACCAGTCCGTAAGAGCCGCATATCTTGATCAATTTAGAGCGTTTTTTAATGGCACGAGTTTATTTATAAGAATTCACGGCTTAGAGTCGAACGACCATACCGTAACTATTACAAAACCGAGGTGGCTCGATAAGACTTCAAACTGGAGGGTAGCGAGCTCGATGGACAAGGTCCAAGTCGACAGATCTGGTTTCGGAGATTACACAAGCCCATCCTACGACGCATTGATTGATCACCCTTTTGAAATTAGTGAATTCATCAAATCTACATTTGTAGTCGAAGGGGTACCTCATGATGTCATCGTCACAGGATGCCCCCAGGCAAATCTTCGTAGAATTTGCAGCGACCTAAGATTAATTGTTGAAACACAAATTAAATTTTGGGGAGAGTTACCCATCGATCGATATACCTTCTTGGTAAATGCAGTTAGTAATGGTTATGGTGGCCTTGAGCACTCACATTCGACAGCGTTAATCTGCTCTAAATCGGATTTGCCTTTGGATAAAAATCAAAATATTGATGATAACTATTTGCGATTCCTTGGATTATGTTCACATGAATATTTCCATCTATGGAACGTGAAGAGACTTAAACCCGAGACATTTTCACCATACAATTTAGCGAAAGAAAATTACACAGAACTATTGTGGGCATTTGAAGGAATCACGTCCTACTATGACGATCTTATGCTCTTAAGGGCAGGACTAATAGACAGTAATCGTTATTTAAGCTTG
>MDTB01042649.1_pt1 | contig 39640 bp, 37 predicted proteins | sample 811161 | NCBI WGS metagenome assembly MDTB01 (sample SAMN05326650, study PRJNA326480) | marine metagenome | isolation source: seawater | place: Mediterranean Sea | collected 2009 | reverse complement strand
TTTTGATCTTCTTCTAAAGTCCCCTCTTCCACTATTGGCTTTCGAGATTCTGATCTGTAAGATTCTTTTCGAGCCCCGACGAATTCTATTTCTAATTTTTGATATTTCACACATGCGGTTCCGAACTGATTATAAATTGCCAAAGATGCGCTGTCCCCAAGATACTTTTTTAATATTTCTGCCAAATGAATTCCGCTACCTAAGCACACAATATCAATATCTTGCTTACTATTTCGGCCGATGATAAGGTCTCGAACAAAACCACCAATCACATAAGTCTCTATATTATATTTTCCCGCCAAATCTCTAATGATTTGGAATATATCAATATTTTGTATCCGATTTTTTAGATTCAATGATTTTTTATTTTTTTGGAAAATGACCTTGACCTATTTAGTGATTCCACTGGATCTTTTCATTACACAAATTTACGATTGGCTATTGAATGAACTGCTGCCTACACCAAAAATATTTTAATTATTAAAAATTAATAAACCTCCATTATTTTCATTGATTACCTAATTAGATTCGATAAATTACGGGTAAAAAATAATTCAATTTGTTTTAGAGATGAATCCCACATTAGAGACGATAATTCAACTCACCAAGGAACTAAATTATCTTAATTACCAATATTACAAAAAAGATATAAAAGAAATTTCAGACCAGGCCTTTGACTTTAAGTTAAAGACATTAGAACAATTAGAACGTGATAATCCATCGTTTGTTCAACCCGATTCACCTACCCTTCGCGTTGGGGGATTTGTGAGTAAAAAATTTAAAACTGTTGTACATCAGTTTCCAATGCTCTCGCTATCGAATACCTATTCTAAGCAAGATTTGATTGATTTTGATGAACGAATCAAAAAGATTCTAGATTCGAGAGAATTTGAATACGTATGTGAGCTCAAATTTGATGGTTTGGCCATCAGCATCACCTATGAAGAAGGTAAACTACTCAGGGCTGTAACCCGCGGTGATGGTATTAAAGGTGATGATATTACCGCCAATGTAAAGACAATTAAATCTATGCCTTTAGCTCTTTTTGGTGAAAATTGGCCAAAAAAAATCGAAGTAAGGGGAGAAATTTTCTTACCCCTATCTTCTTTTGAAACAATCAATAAAAAGAGGCTAGAAAATAATGAGCCACTATTAGCAAACCCAAGAAATGCCGCTTCAGGAACTATGAAAATGCAAGATTCTGCGATAGTAGCCCAAAGGAATATGGACTGTTACATTTATGGCTTACTCTCAGACTCAAATATTAGTAATTCTCATTATGAATCTTTGAAATTAATGAAAAACTGGGGCTTTAATATCTCAAATACCTATAGTAAATGTACTAATATTGATGAGGTGATGATGTATATCGAATCATGGTCTAAAAAAAGATCTCATTTACCTTTAGAAACCGATGGGGTCGTCATCAAGGTAAATGACCTGAGAAGTCAAGATGAGCTAGGGTTTACCTCAAAATTTCCACGATGGGCCATTTCCTTTAAATTTGAATCCGAAAGCGTTCAGACTCGCTTAAATGGTGTTACTTATCAAGTAGGAAGAACAGGTGCCATAACTCCTGTAGCCAATCTTGAGCCCATCGCATTGGCTGGTACGATCGTCAAAAGAGCAAGTCTTCATAATGCCAATGAAATTGTAAGGTTAAATTTACACGAGAATGACCTAGTAGCGCTTGAAAAAGGTGGAGAGATCATTCCTAAAGTAACTCACGTAAACATAGAAGCAAGAAGGTTCGATGCCCTGCCCATTGAGTATATCCATGAATGCCCCGAATGTAAAACTGCACTCATTAGGATAGACGGCGAAGCCAATCACTACTGTCCTAACGAAAGAGAGTGTCCCCCACAGATACTGGGTCGAATTAGCCACTTTATTTCAAGAAATGCCCTTAATATTGAATCTTTGGGGATTAAGACCGTTCAGGGGCTTATTCAAAAAAAGTTAGTAGAAGATATCTCAGATCTGTATCACCTCACGTTCAGTCAGTTAAACGGCCTGATGTTTGAAACAACAGAAGAAGATAAAATAAGATCATTACAAAAGAAATCTGCTGAAAATATCATAACTGCTATTAAACAATCTAAAAAAGTTAACTTTGAATTGGTTCTTTTTGGCCTAGGTATCAGACATGTCGGAAAAACGGTAGCAGAAAAACTGGCGCAGTATTTTCATACTATTGATAAGATCAAAGAGGCCTCATTTGAACAACTTATCTCTGTTGATGAAATTGGGGTGACCATTGCTAAAAGTGTGAAAGATTTTTTCTCAAAAGAAAGTAATCTTGAGATGATTGCGCGTTTAAAGGCATCAGGAGTAAAATTGGCTCTTGATCAAACATCGAATGAAAATTATGGGAATAAACTTTCAGGGTTAACGCTAGTTGTGTCAGGAGTATTTTTTAAATATGATAGAGCATCCATTAAGGAAATGATTAAACAACATCAGGGCAAAATAACTAGTAGCATTTCATCTAAAACTGACTATCTGATAGCGGGTGATAATATGGGACCTGCAAAAAAAGAAAAAGCGTTAAATTTGGGAATACCCATACTTACTGAAATGGAATTCTTACAACTAATTGAAGAGTGATGATGCAAAAACTAATTTTTGAATGGCTTTTTGGATTACGGATAAAAAAAAACAATATTCCAGTTGAAGGATTCAAAAAAATAAAAAATATTGTTATTATCATAAATTTAGATGAAAACATGACTTGTGATCTAGAAGCATTGATTAATTCTTTCAAGGCATTAGGTAAAAAAGTCCAATCCATCGGTGTCACCTTAGCGGAACAGACTCCTGAGCAAAATACCATGAAAATGATTATAAAAGACGATTTTACATTTCGGGGGAAGCCAAAAACCACAGAGATTCAGCAATTTTTTAATATGAAATTTGATTATGTCCTAATTATAGACCGAAGCAATAATTATCTAGTCAATCATGTGGCGATTCATTGTAAGGCCAATTGTTATATTGGATATAGGTCAATCCCTGAGAATGAATTGTTAACTTTGCAAATTGCACCCCTACAAAAAAATGAGCATGAAGATTTTTTGCGCTACATAAAACTAATAGAAAGTTAAGATGAATGAACTATTTGTAGGTACCGGTGTCGCCCTTGTGACCCCCTTCTTATCAGATAAAAAAATTGATTACCATTCTCTTGAACGCATCATAAAATTTGTGGATATTCCTGAAATAAATTACCTCGTCATTATAGGTTCTACAGGTGAAAGCGCCACTCTGAGCTGGGATGAGAAAATTGAAATCCTTGAATTCACTAAAGGAAAAGCCCCAGATAAACCCATTCTATTCGGCTTAGGAGGTAACGATACAGCCCAATTACTGAGAGAAATCGGTATTATAAACAAGTATCCTATTGATGGAATTCTATCCGTCACTCCTTATTATAATCGGCCGAGTCAAGCAGGTTTAATCTCTCATTATAGGCAGATAGCAGATGCTTCTGATCATCCTATCATACTTTACAATGTCCCATCTCGTACCGGTGTTAATCTTGAGTCCGACACCACGCTTGTATTGTCGAAGCATCCCAATATAGTGGGCATAAAAGAAGCTTCCGGAGACTTAAAGCAATGTGAACGGATCATCAATTCAAAATCCGATAATTTCTTATTGCTATCTGGTAATGATTCTAATACTTTAGCTATCCTTAAGCTCGGAGGGAATGGATCAATCTCGGTTTTGGCCAATTATAAGCCTGAAATGTTTGGAAACATGGTAAAGTCTTATTTGAACAAGGAATATGAGAAAGCTTTAAAGTATCAGAATGAAATGAGAGAATACTTTGAATGGATGGATTTGGAAGGAAATCCAACTTTTATTAAAACCGCACTTAAAACCATCCATCTTTGCGATAAAACGGTACGTTCTCCTTTAATGGAAGGCTCAATTGATTTAGAGAATAAGTTTATAAAAAAAGAATCCATTTAATGGATTCTTTTTTTATAAACTTATATTTATTTCGTAACTGTTACCGTACGAGGGGCTATGGTTACAGCACCTGTAAAAGCTCCGATGATCGCATCTACAAAACTCTGCTTTACTTCAATGTTATAATCTTCGGCACCACCTGCCATTGAAGCTGTACTCACATCATTTAAAGGAACTAACCCCCAAAGTACATACCATTGACGTTGAACAACTTCAGTATTACCCTTTGCTCCTTCTCCTACAGTATGATTCATTACATAACATGATGAGAGGGCAAAACTCATAATAATTAAAATTGAAAGTGTTGATAATATTTTTTTCATAATTTCTAATTTATTTAAGTCGAATTCAAACCTACCAAAAAAATGGTTACTTTAATAAAAAATCCAAATTTAATTTAAGCGAACCGACCCTATAGATGATTCAATATTACCTACATTTTCTTCTATTCGTAGTCTTGGGACAGCGAAATAGAAACTTAGAGAATCATCGTTATTCTGTACTTTTATATCAAAAATGACAGCCTTAGAGTTTTGATAAACATTTTGTTGAAACTTTATTTCGTTATTTATAAACGCTGCATACTGAGGTTTTGAAAAAAGAGAAGGATCAAATTTATTAGTAATATTTACTAACATCATACTTGAATCTATTGGTGATAAAAAAACTAAATTTATAGAATCTTTAGGATTCATTAAAACCCAACCTTTGGGCGTATTGAAGGTGAAATTCTGAAAGGTATAACTCTTCGCAGACAAAAGCTTTTCATTAATATTTAGTATGTTTTTTCTATTTGTAGAAGTATCAGTACATTGATAAAAAAGCAAAGTCAAAAAAAACAAAAGGATACTTGAACTAAGTCTTTTCATAAAAGCTCAACTTTTTTATTTTTTTAAAGATATTATTTAAAATCACTTTATGTTTTTTCCATTTTTTCTAAAGCATAAAAAAAGGATCAGAATGAACTGATCCTTTTTTTATGCTGATGCTCAAACTTATTATTAATTAAGAATTTTTTTTGTTCTGAATTTCTATTCTAATTTCCTGTGCCATATTCTTCATTTCTTGCATGCCTTTTCTTACTCGAGTACCAGCAGCATTATTACCTTTATCATAAAATTTTTCGAAGTCTCCTTCCAGAGCATCTACTAGTCCTTTGAGTTGATTAAATCTTTTCATTGTTTTTAGTCTTTAAACGTTTAAATTTTAAATTTATATGTAATACTAAGTAAAAAAAATTAATCCATAAAAACTAATTTTTTTGTCATAATCCTTCCTTTTTAGCCAAAATAGCCGCCTTTTCACCTTGAGAAGCATAAAACCCAGCATCCAACTTTATTTTTACCTTTTCAAATGCCGATATAGTTTGTGATACATCTTCTAAAGTATGAACCGCTGTAGGTATAATCCTGAGCATAATAACACCTTTAGGCACTACAGGGTAGGCAATAACAGAACAAAAGATGCTGTATTCATTTCTCAAATCTCTCACCATATTCATGGCTTCGTATGTCGTACCATTTAAAAGAACAGGGGTCACCGGTGACTGAGTACTCCCTATATTAAAACCTTTATCTTTTAACCCACTTTGAATTGCATTGACAATGACCCACAACTGATCTTTCAATCCTGGATTAGATCTAAGCAACTCAAGCCTTTTTAGATTACCAATGACCAACGGCATAGGCAATGTTTTGGCGAAAATTTGAGAGCGTATATTGTATTTTAAATGATCGATAATATTAAAATCCCCAGCTATAAATGCACCTATACTCGCCATTGATTTGGCAAATGTTGAAAAATAAATATCAATTCCTTCTTGTGAATTTTGTTCTTCACCTGCTCCCGCCCCCGTTGCACCCATCGTCCCGAAACCATGGGCATCATCCACCAGTAACCGGAAATTAAACTTGTCTTTTAACCGAATAATAGGCTTCAAATCTCCCATATTACCAGACATCCCAAAAACACCTTCTGTGATCACGAGAATACCGCCTCCAGACTCCTTGGTAATCCTTTCAGCCCGTCTTAATTGAGTCTCTAGATTATCAATGTCATTGTGAGGATATACGAAACGTTTACCTATGTGTAGTCTGAGACCATCAATGATGCAGGCATGTGCTTCTGCGTCATAAACAATAACATCTTTTCGGTCGACCAGCGCATCTATCACAGACATAATTCCTTGGTAACCAAAATTGAGCAACATACCCGTGTCTTTTCTGACAAACGTAGCTAGTTCTTGCTCGAGCTGCTCATGATAATCTGAATTTCCCGTCATCATGCGAGCTCCCATAGGATACCCAAGTCCCCAATTTGCCGCCGCCTGTGCATCTGTTTTTCTTATCTCACGGTGGTTGGCTAAACCCAAATAATTATTTAGACTCCAGGTCAGCATCTCCTTGCCTTTAAACATCATTCTAGGTGCTATCTCCCCTTCTAATTTGGGAAACATATAATAGTTATCATCTACATGAGAGTGGCTACCTAAATGTCCTCTATCTTTTAATAATTTTTCAAATAAATCCATACTATTTTCTACAACATAAAAATTTCTCAAAGTTAATACAAATTGTCTCTGTACAAATGACAGATTGATATATTTTAGTAGTAAATATTATCCTAAAATCAAATAATCAGGCCATGATAAAAAAAATTACCAAAATACTGATTGCCAATCGAGGTGAAATAGCGGTGAGAATTATTAGGTCAGCGTATAAAATGGATATAAGTACAGTTAGTATATACAGTGATATAGATGCTCAATCTCCCCACGTCTTACTGGCCAACGAAGCAGTTGGAATTGGTGGGAGCACCTCGGCGGAATCATATTTAGACATTGATAAAATCATTAAAGCTTGTAGTATTTCGGATGTAGATACCATTCACCCAGGTCATGGATTTTTATCTGAAAATGCAGATTTTGCTGAGCGGTGTACTTCTGAGGGTCTCATTTTTATTGGTTCTAGGGCCCAGTCCATTCAAATCATGGGGGATAAACTTTCAGTAAAGAAAAAAGTAAAAGAATTTGGTGTACCCTTAGTCCCTGGTACCGATTTCGCTATCTTAGATGTAGGAAAAGCCATCAAAATAACCGAGAAATCAAATATCCTGTGATGATTAAAGCCAGTGCCGGAGGAGGGGCAAAGCAATGCGCATAGTTCACGATAGCAGTCATTTTGATGAAGAAATGAAAAGAGCCAAGAGTGAGGCCAAAAATGCATTTGGAAATGATCAAGTTTTTATTGAAAAATTTATTGAACCACCTAAACATGTTAAGGTTCAGATAGTGGGTGATCATCATTGTAATTATGCTGTACTATTCGAACGTGACTATAGCATTCAACGCAGAAATCAAAAAGTAATAGAAGAAGTCCCATGTGCCCTTCTTCCCCTAAAAATCGTAAAGAAATCCTAGATTTAGCCATTAAAGTTGGGAAGTCATGAAAATATACAAGAGCGGGTACAGTAGAGTTCATCGCTGATGATCAGTTTAATTTTTATTTTTTAGAGATGAATATACGCATCCAATTTGAGCATCCTGTAACTGAGAAAATTAGCGGTATTGATTTGGTAAAAGAGCAAATTAATATTGCCAAGGGCAAAAAACTCTCTGTAAGCAATGGAACACTCGCGATACTAGGCCACAGTATAGAGGTTCGCATTTACGCTGAAGATCCCGCAAATAATTTTCTTCCATATGTGGGTACCTTAAGTACTTACAAGGTTCCTAAAGGACCAGTTGTCCGTGTAGATGATGGATTTGAAAAAGGTATGAACATACCTATTCAATATGATCCAATGATCGCCAAATTAATCGCTCACGTTAAAAATCGAGAAGAAGCCAGACGGAGAATGATAAGAGCTATAGATGAATATAAAATTTCTGGTATTGAGAGCACGCTCGGGTATTGTAAATTCAACCTTCAACACCCCGAATTTATAAGTGGTCAGTACAATACCGATTTTGTTGAAAAGTATTTTTCATCAGAACAACTCAAAGAACATTTGAATAAAGAAGAAGAAATAGCCGCTTCAATAACTGTTTTGACATTTTTAAAAGATCAAATTGGGAAGCAAGAGATAAAGTCAAAGCGCGAGAATAATAAACCATCAGCTTGGCGAAATCGACTGAGAAAATGATCCATTGCCTCTATACTAAAAGCCTTTTATCCTGAACATTAAATGCTATGACTGAAAATTTAACCTTATGCTCCCATTCAACAAGAAGAAAGCAAATTCTCAAGGCCGCAAACTACAAATTTGAAGTAAAATCGGTTGAAGTTGATGAATCTTTCCCACTTGAAATGAACAAAACTAAGGTTGCCGAATTCATCGCTGTACAAAAAAATAAACGTTATCAAAAAATTTTTAACAACGAAACCATCATTACTGCTGATACTACCGTGGTCTTAAAAGACGAAATTTTGGGGAAACCTGATCATTTTGAAGAGGCGAAAAGCATGCTTGAAAGATTATCAGGTAACACCCATCAAGTGGTGACGGGTGTTTGTATTTCAAATCCAAGTCAGCGGATTTCTTTTTCTTCGACCACCGAAGTCTCCTTTAAAATGCTGTCTCCAAAGGAAATTTATTTTTATATAGATGCTTTTAAACCTTTTGACAAAGCAGGGGGCTATGGTATCCAAGAATGGATAGGGATGATCGGAGTCTCAAGCATCAAAGGCTGCTATTATAACGTGGTTGGATTACCTATTCAAGAACTTTGTCACGCCCTAAAAGATAAATTTTCTATCCTACCATTTAATCATTAGCATCCTAATCATCTTCATTTTGATCTTCGCGATCTTTTTCTCTGAGAACCACTGCGCTTTCATCTTTTAACCGTTTAGAGACCAACAAAAAGGGACCCGTGACGATTTCGTCATCTGCAGCTAAGCCTGAAATTATTTCGATGTTTTCAAAATCACTGATTCCGGTCTGAACTTTGACTTTCTTAACTTTTCCTTCTAAATGAACAAAAACTATTTCTTCAAGCGTTTCGTCTTCAGATTGGATTTCATCTTCTTGATCTTGAGACCTCTTTTCATAGGAAGAATCTTCATCTACCCCTTCATCTTTTGACCCAAAAGAACCTTTCTTTGTCTCTTTTCGTGTCGTTACAGCAGATAAAGGAACGGTGAGAATATTATGCTTGGTCATAGTGATAATTTCTACACTCGCAGTCATTCCGGGTCTAAAAGGATAAATGATATCCATTTCTTCAAGTAAATCTTGATAAGAATCATTCAATATTTTAATTCTTACCTCAAACTCGGTAACTGCATCTGAGGAAACTCTATTATTGGCTGAATTGGCGATTTGTGTAACAACTCCTTTAAATTCTTTTTTTAGATAGGAATAAGAATCAACGTCTATCAAGGTGGTATCCCCTATCGAAATTTTAATAATGTCATTTTCATTGACATCTACCCTTACTTCCATATTATTTAAATCCGCAATTCTTAACATCTCAGTCCCTTGCATTTGACTGGTTCCCACAACGGTCTCTCCTTTTTCTACATCTAACTTAGAAACAATACCTGTCATGGGTGCTTGAATATTGGTTAACATAAGATTCTCTTGAGCTTCATCAACACTTGCCTGTGAACTTTTAACGATGTAAATGGCCGCTTCAACTGTTTGCCTGGCAGATTCCAAATCTTGAGTTGCTATTTTATAATTGGCCTCCGCCAGCTCATATTCGGAATCTGAGATCATTTCTTCTTTGTGCAAATGCGCTTGTCTGTTAAATTCTAATTGGGACCGATAAAAACCTGCTTCTGCCCGTGCCAAATTAGCTCTAGCTGCGGCCAAATTAGCTTTTTGCTGATTTAGATTGGCCTTAGATCGATTAAGAGATGATATGAAATTATCAGGTCTGATCTTGAGCAATAAATCTCCTGAATTCACAGAATCACCTTCTTTGATTTGTAGTTCAATGATCTCACCTGCCACTTCGGGACTTATTTTTACTTCTATCACGGGACGAACCATACCAGAAGCACTTACTTTTTCAACAATGGTTTCAAAAGAGACTTTGGCCATGTCTACTTCAAACATCTTTTTCTTACCTACCCAACCCAATGATTTTCCAATAATGGCAAATAATAATAAAGCGCCCACAAGAACGCATAAAATAATAATCAGTTTATTATTTTTATTATTTGACTTTTTTTGATTAGGAATTTTCATGTCAGAAAGTTAAAGATCGATTTTGATAGAAATCTAGTATTTTTTGTCTAAAAATATAATTAAACTTTGAACGAGCTAAATCAGACCTTGCTGCAAAAAGATTATTGCTTGCAATTTGATACTCGGTGAAGTTGGCCGCTCCTAAATTGTATTGACTTTCGATAATTCTCAAGGTTTCTTCTAATGCCTCCACTTGCTTTTTGGAAGCAAGAAAACTTTTTTGGCTCGATTGGGTGTCATTAAACGCGGATTCTATCGCTTGACGAAGTTGATTCGTTTGCTCTTTAACAGCAATTTCAGACTGTTGTAGCTGTATTTTTGATCTTTGGACGTTTGCGTTGGTTCTAAAATTATTGAAGACCGGTACTGACAAACTAAAGCTCAATGACTGACTGAAATTTTCTCGCCACTGTCTCGACCGATTGAAAGATTCTGTACCTATTATGGTACCAGAGGTTATTCGTGAATATACAGGAACTTCTAACATGCTACCATCAACAAAAAAACCAATGGGAACATCTTGGATCACAGGCGTCGTATTATCATATATAATTCTCTCTCGATCAGCAATATCAGAATAGTTGGTATACAAGTTCCCATTCAATCGTAGAGAAGGATAGTAGGCACCCTTCGCTATTTTCAAACCTACATTAGCCGACTCCACACGTAAATAAGCACTTTTTATTTCAGGTCTTACCCCTATTGCATTATCATAGATTTCTTGAATCGTTTGATTTTCTGTAATTAATTGCTCAACATCAATATCAGGAATGACTATTTCAATTTCTTCAGATGCTGGTATCAACATGGCTTGTTTTAAATTTAGAACTGCCAACGCAAGGCTGTTCTGCGCATTGATTAAGGCTACTTGATTCCCAGCCAGCTGACTGATCAATGCCAATTCAGACGTTTTAGGTAAAGAACCTACTGCCACCAAGCGCTGTGTACGATTCAATTGCTGTTGCGTCGAAGTAAGCTGAAGAAGCGAATTTTGCAATAATTCTTGATTAAAAATGATATTCAAATAGAAATTGGCAATATTCATGGCAATATTGTCTTTGGTACTTACCAAATCATATTGAGCCGCAGATAGATTGAGCTGGGATTGCTTGATAGAAAAATAAATCTGACCACCTGCAAACAAGTTTAAACTTGAATTTCCTGATAGCCCCGAAGTCCTTATCTGTTGGGCAATAAAGGAATTGGTTGTAGGATCAATGGATCGCCCCCAATTATTTCCGTAATTTGTACTTAAGTTTAAATTGGGTAATCGACTTGCTTGTGATTCTTGCACCGAAATCTTTGAAAGCTCTGCATTTAATGCACTTCTTTTTACTGTCAAATTATTCTCTAGGGCGATATCGATGCATTCTTGAAGATTGAGCTGGCGAGATACTTCTTGGGAGCTGGCAAAATGACCTAAAAAAAGCATCAAAAAAGAAAATAAAAAAATATAAATATGACGCATATTACCGATCATCAAAAATAAAATTAATGTTTTTAAAGTTAACCAATCGAGTACATAGGCATATCAATTTTTTCGTTTTCCCATTTCATCTGAGCGGCATACTTAGCTATTGGGCCGATGAGAAAGAAAATTTACAATTATGTGCCATTCAATCTTACGTAAAAAAAGGAATTAAGATGCGAATTTAAAAAAAAAATATTAAATCGCTACTGCCGCTTTAATATGAGGATGTGGATCATAATTGAGAATCTCTATATCTTCATATTTAAACTGGAACAAATCATCAACCAGCGAATTCAATCTAACCTCTGGCAACTTTCTGAAAGACCTTGATAATTGTAATTTTGCTTGGTCAAAATGATTATTATAGAGATGTGCATCACCCAAGGTGTGTACGAATTCGCCCAAACCTAGTTGGGTGACCTGTGCAATCATGACGGTAAGTAAAGCGTATGAAGCAATATTGAAAGGCACCCCCAAAAAGACATCAGCACTTCTCTGATAAAGCTGACAGGATAGTTTCCCCTGAGCTACATAAAACTGAAACATCGTGTGACAGGGCGGTAAAGCCATTTGATCAACTTCCCCAACATTCCATGCACTTACTATTAATCTTCGAGAGTCTGGATTTTTTTTAATTTGATCAACTACATTACTTATTTGATCTATGGTTGATCCATCGGATTTGGGCCAACTACGCCATTGCACGCCATATACAGGCCCTAAATCACCATTTTCATTGGCCCACTCATCCCAAATAGAAACCCCATTCTCTTTAAGGTAGCTAATATTTTGATCTCCCATAAGAAACCATAATAGTTCGTGAATTATCGATTTGGTATGGACTTTTTTGGTGGTCAATAACGGAAAACCTTGAGAAAGATCAAATCTCATTTGATGACCAAAGACACTTTTAGTTCCCGTTCCAGTTCTATCCTCTTTACTCACCCCTTCGTTTAGAATACGGTGCATCAAATCATGATACTGTTTCATTCGATCAATTGTTTTCCGATAAACACGAAAATAACATTTCTTATGAGAATTAAAGATATGATTGGGTAGGTTTATTTATCTAAATAATATTTATGTATTTGGTTAATGTTAAAACATTTTATGATTGCTTTAAATAGATTTGCTCTTTTTAAAAAGATGCATTAATATAATGGCTGATTACAATTTTAAAGAGGTAGAACCCAAATGGCAAAAGTATTGGAATGAAAATTCTGTTTTCAAAGTAGCTATTGATATTGAAAAACCTAAATATTATTGTCTGGACATGTTTCCTTATCCCTCAGGTGCAGGTTTGCACGTAGGGCATCCGCTGGGCTACATTGCTACTGATATAATTTCGAGGTATAAAAAACTTAAAGGTTTTAATGTATTACACCCTATGGGCTTTGATTCCTTTGGGCTACCTGCTGAGCAATATGCCATTCAAACTGGTCAGCACCCCTCGATTACAACCCATAACAATATCATTAGATATAAAGAACAACTCAAAAGTTTGGGGTTTTCTTATGATTGGTCAAGAGAACTCAGGACGAGTGATCCCTCTTTTTATAGATGGACCCAATGGATATTTAAACTTTTATACAACAGTTGGTACAATGTAGCCAATGATCAAGCAGAATCCATTGATACCCTAACTGCCCAATTCCTCAAAAATGGGAATATTGGGGTAGCGCTTGTTGGAGACCAAAAAATTGACTCATTTTCTTCAAAAGATTGGAAGCACTTCTCATTTGAAGAAAAAGAAACTGTATTGACAAAATATAGACTTACCTATTTAGCCGAAACTACGGTTAATTGGTGTGCTGAATTAGGTACTGTTCTGTCAAATGATGAAGTAAAAGATGGATATTCAGAGCGAGGGGGCCATTCTGTCGTCAAAAAGAATATGCCCCAATGGAATATGCGTATTAGCGCCTATGCAGATCGATTGTTAACGGGTTTAAATAAAATTGACTGGCCCGACGCCATCAAAGATATGCAACGAAATTGGATTGGGAAATCTATCGGAGCTGAGATCAATTTTAATTTGGAGCACAGCAAGGATTTCATAAAGGTTTTTACCACCAGAGTAGATACCATTTTTGGAGTTACCTTCTTGGTCGTAGCACCGGAAAGTGATCTCACCTTAAGATTAACCACTTCTGATCAATCTCATGCGGTTACTAGTTATGTGGAGGCGACTAAGGCCAAGTCGGAAAGGGATCGTATTAGTAATGTGAAACAAGTGTCTGGCGTATTTACGGGTAGCTATGTTCTACATCCCTTTACAGGCCAAAAAGTTCCTGTATGGATCGCAGATTATGTATTATCCGGATACGGAACCGGTGCGGTTATGGCCGTACCTAGTGGAGATCAAAGGGATTTTGATTTTGCTAAAAAATACAAATTACCTATTAATCAAATAATTGATGCTCAAATAATAACAGAGACGGAAGCAGATCCTACTAAAGATGGGAAAATGATCAATTCTGATTTTCTCAATGGTTTGAATCCTAAAGATGCCATGCTCAAAGGCATTGAAGCCCTCGAGAAGATAGCCATGGGTACTGCAAAGGTTAATTATAGAATCAGAGATGCCATCTTTGGTCGCCAACGTTATTGGGGAGAACCCATCCCTGTAAAGTATAAAAACAATCATCCGGAGCTTTTAGAAGAAGCGGCGCTGCCGTTGGTACTCCCAGAAGTTGATAAGTACCTGCCAACGGCAGATGGAGCCCCCCCTTTGGGCAGGGCTAAAGACTGGTATGATGAGTATCAAAATCCTTATGAATTAACCACCATGCCAGGATGGGCAGGTTCAAGTTGGTATTTTTTCAGATATATGGATCCTCATAATGATAAGGATTTCGCCTCGACCAAAGCGTTAGATTATTGGGAATCTGTCGATCTTTATGTAGGAGGACCCGAACACGCCACCGGGCATTTACTTTATTCAAGGTTTTGGACCAAATTCTTATATGATAGAGGTTACATTAAGGTAGATGAATATGCCAAAAAACTGATTAATCAAGGCATGATTCAAGGCCGATCAAATTTTGTCTATCGAGTCAAAAACGAAAATATTTATGTTTCTGAAGGTTTGAAAAATCAATATGACACCTATCCGCTCAACGTCGATGTAAACATCGTAAAAGATGACATCCTTGATATTGAAGGATTTAAATCATTTATATCAGATGCAAAAAATGCCAAATTTATTCTTGAAGATGGTAAATACATCTGTGGATGGGAAGTCGAAAAAATGTCTAAATCCAAGTTCAATGTAGTCAATCCTGATATTTTGATAGAAAAGTATGGGGCCGATACGTTAAGAATGTATGAGATGTTTCTAGGACCAATTGAACATAGTAAGCCCTGGAATACAAATGGCATAGAGGGTGTATTTAAATTTGTAAGAAAATTCTGGAATCTATTTCACAATGATGATGATTTATTTGAGGTTTCAGAAGCGCAACCCAGCAAAGAAGAATTCAAAATTCTTCATCAATTGATCAAAAAAATAGAGGATGATATTGAACAATTTTCTCTGAACACTTCAATATCTAATTTTATGATAGCTACCAATGAACTGGTACAGCTTAAATGTAATAAAAGGCAAATTCTTGAGCCCATTACAATCCTAATAGCGCCTTATGCCCCACATTTGAGTGAGGAGATTTGGAAAAAACTAGACGGAAAGCACAGCATTTTCAATACAACCTTTCCACTATTTGATGCCTCTTATTTGATTGAAGACTCTTTTGAATATCCAATTTCAGTCAATGGTAAAATGAGAGCTAAATTATCATTTCCTTTGAACGTGCCAGTCATTGAAATGGAGCAAGCAGTACTCAACCACACCATCATAAAGAAATGGCTCGACGGAAAATCTCCTAAAAAGATTATTATTGTACCTAAAAAAATCGTGAATATAGTTATTTGATCTTTTTAATAAATAATGGCTTGCCTTTTTTTTATCACTTAGAGATGGAATGAAATCAAGAATGTGTTGCACTATCTTATAGTTACTCTTCATTGTCTTCTTCTTCAAAAACATCATCTTCTAACAACTTAGTTTCATCCTCCGTTACTTCCTTTTTCTTTTTCCTTTTGAGAAAGCTTCTTTTTTTGACTTGAAGACTGTCATTTTCTATAAATTCATCAATGCGAGCTCCTGTACTGTCCGTAGGAAGATCTTCATTAGATGGGGCTGCCTTAGCAACTAGCAGATAACCAAAATATTTGTTGTAATATTCTTGTTCCACATTATTTTGACCTTGAGGATCATACCCAAATAAATATTTTTTTAATGGAACAGAATCCTGAGTGGCTAAAATAACAGAATCACCTGAGATGGAATCTAAACCAAAATCAGAAGCCACAAAACTTCCTATATCCATAAAATCTTTTAGATCTTCAGATACTCCTTCCGTCCATATAAGATCTTGTTGAGGAGCGGTTCTCATTTGATACTTCTTTAACCAATTAGGCTCATATCTTACAATACCAAATTTAGTTCTATTTCCCGCTTCTGCTTTCGCGACATAAGTTTCAACAGAGGCAAAATATTGAGACTTTGAATCATCATAGTTCTTTTTAATGTAGGCGTTACGTGTTTCCTTATCAAGCTTCCAAAGGGGTGAAAAATAGGCAGACCGAAGAGAATCATCCAAGATATAAGTACTTTGAAACGCAGGACAAATCAACTTGGATCGACATCCCACACTTAACAGTAATAAAAATAAGAAAATAATTCGTAAAAATATCTTCATTAGAGGCACAAGATAGGCCTAAAATGACAAAAAATGAATGTAAGCTTTAAGTCAATTAAAAATATTATTAAATTAAATTTAAGCAACACTTTATCATAAGGTCATAAGACTTTAAAAAAGATCATTTTCTGTAAAAAATTAGATTGTCTCTACCAAGACCTCGAAATGTATCTTGTAATCATTAATATGACTGCAAATATGAAAATTATGATAGATATTTTATTGATTCCATGCATTAGTTTTAAATTAATACTTACTTTCTTTGTGGGATCTTTTTTTCTGAAAAAATAAGTAAGCAATTCATTTAAGCCACTTTTCGTATTTCTTTGATCTCTATCCATTTTATATATTATTTGATAATTAAGGGTCTACCCATTCCCCATTGTCTTTGATTAATTTGATAAGTTCATCTAAGGCATTCGCAGTCGGTACTGCTTTTTTGATAACTTCTTGGCCTTTATAGAGCGTGATTTTCCCTTTACCGGAACCCACATAGCCATAATCTGCATCAGCCATTTCTCCAGGCCCATTTACGATACAGCCCATAATACCTATTTTTATCCCTTTCAAATGATCTGTCTTTTTTCGAATCATCGCTGTTGTTTCTTGTAAATCAAAAAGCGTCCTACCACAAGATGGACAGGATATATATTCCGTTTTGGTTATCCTAGTACGCGCCGCCTGTAAAGTTCCAAAAATAGTTTCATTGATTAATTTAGTATCCAAATCATCCGCGCTCATCAGCATACCATCGCCCAACCCATCAATGAACAACCCTCCATAATTAGTCGCTAAATTAATCCTGAATGCTTCTTCTGAAAAATCGCTAAAATGATACTTAAATACCACTGGTAATTGAATGCCTGCCTTCATGAATTTTATCATCACATTTCTTGAGCTATGTAATACGTTAGAGGAAAAACATTCTAAGATAATAATGGATTGAGTTAAACCCTTTAGCTGATCTATTATCTTATCTTCAATCGTATCCGCATTGATTTGAATAAAACTAAAATAATTCTCAACTTCTTTTAACAGAGTCAATTGATTTTCAAACAAGAGCGGATAAATATGATCCTTTTTTCTTAACGTTTGAAATAAATCATAATTAACAATCTGCTTTAACCCATTAGGAAGCATAAAATCAAGTACATGATCTCCTGTATAAACATAATCACAACCTAAATCATTCATGGTCCATTTATCTAACTCAGACAAATAAAAATGCCCTACTGATTTCAAGCTTTTGATGTCGATGACTTTTTTATTGGAAAAATCTGCGATGACACGAGGTACATTTTGTGCACCAAAATTGACTACTTCAAATGTCTCTCTACGGGTATAGATATAGGGATCTACAGGACTGTCTTTCACGGGCAAAAGGTCTATTGGACTTTTTCGATCAATCAATTGATCAATCAATATTTTTGCAACGGGGGCTTCGGCTTCGGGGGCTTCTGTCAGTGACACTCTAACCGTATCTCCTAAGCCATCCTCCAAGAGCGTTCCTATACCTACCGCAGATTTGATTCTCCCATCTTCTGCCTCTCCCGCCTCTGTTACTCCTAAATGCAAAGGATAAGGTTGCAATCCTTCATCTTTTAGCTTAGAAACCAGCAAGCGATACGCTTGGACCATTACTTGTGGATTGCTTGACTTCATTGAAAGCACCAGATCGAAATAATCTAAATCCTCACAAATACGAATAAATTCGAGAGCAGATTCAACCATCCCTAACGGCGTATCCCCGTATCTACTTAAGATTCTATCAGATAAAGATCCATGATTGGTTCCTATCCGCATGGCGGTACCATATTCCTTACAAATACTTACCAACGGTAAGAACTTAGCTCTAATGCGATCTAATTCTGCCTGATAGGTGCTTTCAGTATAATCAATGACGGCAAATTTTTTCTTATCTGCATAATTACCCGGGTTTATGCGGACCTTCTCTACGATTCTAGCCGCAAGTTCAGCGGCGTTTGGTGTGAAGTGAATGTCAGCAATCAACGGTGTTTGAAATCCTTTTTCTCTAAGTGAGTTCTTAATTTCTGCCAAGGTTTTCGCTTCTTTAATGCTTGGCGCAGTAATTCGAACATAGTCACAGCCTGATTCAATCATTCTGATACATTGATCCACAGAACCTATGATGTCCATCGTATCAATGGTAGTCATTGATTGTACGCGTATAGGAAATGATCCTCCCATTGGAACGTCGCCAATGTTTACCACACGTGTGAGCCTTCTTTCGTAGTTAGTTAGGCTTTTAGCATAATAGCTCATATGATTTTCTCACGTTGTAAATTCAACTGTACAATGAACATTACAAGTCTCCAAGTTGGGGTCTGATCAGTAAGTCTTCAACCACTGTACGATCACTTAAACTGTAAGTTGCCCAAATAAGATCTGCCACATCTTCAGACTTGATAAATCGTTCTTCAGGAAGGTCAACACCCTCCCAACTTGAAGTGAACGTTGCTCCTGGTAATACCGCAGTAACTTTAATATTATCTTTCTTCAGTTCTTCGCGTAAAACCTTAGTCATACCATACAAGGCAAATTTAGAAATACTGTAGGACCCCCCATTGGCATAGGCTGTAAGGCTTGCAATAGAACACATATTGAAAATATAGCCCTTCTTTACTGATTTCATTTGTGGTATAACAGCTCTTGTTAAATGATAGGCACTGTACAGATTGGTGTTGATCATCGTTTCCAAAGCACCATCGGCTTCCTCATCAATCATACCAGGTGTAAATGCTCCGGCATTATTGATTAATATCTCTGGGATACCTAAATCATTAATGAACTGACCAAAATTCAAAACCTCTTCCTTAATAGACATATCAATAGCCAAAATGTATACTTTTACAGCATACTTTCTCTCAATGTCAACTTTAAGTAAGTCCAATTTTGTCTGATTTCTTGCGCAAGTAATAATATCAAATCCTTGTTCGGCAAATCGATAGATAATTGATTTACCGATACCTTCTGTTCCTCCCGTGACTACACAATACATGTTTTTCTCTTTCTTCTTATGTAAAAACAAATTTCAATAAAAATAACTCCATTTCTCAATAAAAAATGGAGTTTTAAAAGGATATGCTTAAATTCGATGATTCATGCGAAGTTTAGGCAAATATGTCATTTTTATGGGAAGTCTCTTTGCTCGGAGAGAATCTTTCAACACCTACATAAGGCTAATTACGCAAGAGTGTGTAAATGTCGGGTATAACTCTCTTTTCATAGTAGGAATTGTGTCTATTTTTATGGGTGCAGTGACAACAATCCAAACAGCATTTAACCTGGTTAGCCCGTTTATCCCTGATTACGTTATCTCTCTGGTAGTCCGGGATATGGCTATTTTAGAGCTCTCTCCGACCATTATAGCTATTATTTTTGCAGGTAAAGTCGGCTCAAGTATAGCTGGAGAACTGGGAACCATGCGCATTACCGAACAAATTGATGCCTTGGAGGTTATGGGAATTAATGCCAGCTCCTACTTAGTTTTACCCAAAGTAATCGCTTGTGTTATTATGTATCCCATGCTGGTGATATTGTCTATTTTTTTAATCCTATTAGGAGGTTATTTTGCAGGTACGCTTACCGGCATTCTCTCATCGGTAGATTACCTTTATGGAATACGCTATGAATTCATAGAATTTAATATCACATTTGCTGTGATCAAAGCCTTGGTTTTCTCCTTTTTAATTGCCTCTATTTCTTCTTACAAAGGTTTTTTTACTACGGGAGGATCATTAGAAGTAGGTAAGGCTTCAACCTCAGCCGTTACCAATAGTTGTATTGCCGTTCTTCTGGCTGACTATGCACTGGCTCAGCTCTTGATGGGATGATAGAAATCAACAACATATCAAAATCTTTTAAGGGAAAGCAAGTGCTTTTCGATATCTCAGGTACTTTTTTTAAGGGAAAGAATAATTTAATCATTGGTTCAAGTGGTACAGGAAAAAGTGTATTATTAAAAAATATTGTAGGACTTATTACTCCTGACTTAGGAGATGTTAAGTACAACGAGCGCTCTTTTATTAATGGGTCTGAACAAGATCGTAAACAAATAAGGCGAGAAATAGGTATGCTTTTTCAGGGGAGTGCCCTGTTTGATAGCAAAAACATAGAAGAAAATGTGAAATTTACTCTTGACATCCTCACAGATTTTCCTGAGGATAAGAAAATCGATCGGGTTAACTTTTGTCTTGAACGGGTTGGTTTGGTCAATATTAATAAAAAAATGCCTTCTGAAATAAGTGGGGGTATGAAAAAACGTGTTGGAATAGCTAGAGCTATTGTAAACAAACCCAACTATCTTTTTTGTGACGAACCCAATAGTGGTCTAGACCCACAGACTGGCATAAAAATAGATAATCTAATTAAAGAAATCACCTCTGAATACTTGATAACGACGATTATCGTAACCCATGACATGAACTCTGTGATTGAAATGGGGGATCATATTATGTTTCTCTTAGAAGGTAAAAAACTTTGGGAAGGGACCAATGACGAGATTACAAAATCTGACTTAAAAGAATTAAATGACTTTGTCTTTGCCACTCAATTAATGAAGCAAATGTATATGAGATAAGTAACTCATAAAGTTATGCCCTTGGCATGGTAATAAAGAAAGTCGTGCCAACCCCCTTTTTAGTCTCAAACCAAATATTCCCTCCCGCTTGTTCTATTCCTTTCTTTGCAAATGCAAGTCCTATTCCTGTTCCTTTCTCCTTGGTGGTAAAATAAGACTTAAAAATATCAGCCACATTCTTGTCCGAAATCCCTTGACCCTTATCTTTTATCGATAAAAGTAATTTGTGGCCTTTAACCTCTAAGCATACCTCTATGTAACCTGACTTTTCAACATATGATTGAACCGCATTTATGATGAGGTTATTTAAAATTTGACGCATAAGATCAACATCAGCATAAACCATCACATCTTCGGTTATTACAAGATGAATTTGTAAATCATCTGAAGCGTAAAGAGATGAAGTTTCTCTTACTAATTTGGAAAAATCAAATACTTCATTATGGGGTGCGGGCCATTGGGCAAAAGAAGAAAATGAATCTGCGATAGAAGATAAATTATCAATCTGTCCAAGTAAAGAGTTAAGTACTTCATAATTTACTTCTGAATCATTCATCGCTCTCTGCATTTGTTGGATCTTAAGCTTCATAGGTGTTAATGGATTCTTAATTTCATGAGCTACTTGCTGAGCAAGTTCTCGCCAAGCCGTCTCTTTTTGAATTTTAGCCAATTCATCTTTACTCTGATCCAACTTAGCCAACATTTGATTGTATTCAAAGACTAGCATGCCAATTTCGTCTTTTTCTTTATACGTCAATGGTGCAATCCCTTCTGACATAAATTGAATTCTTCTCATACGTTCAGCAATCATCTTAATGGGCTTGATAATTCCCTTCATTCCATAATTACCGACCAAGAGCGTCAAGATGAAAATAGAAGTAAAAAACAGCATGAAATTATTGAATACCTCAATTTGTTGATCGTTTACATGATTTTTGGAATCGAAAAATGGGAGCGCAATAATCCCCATTAATTGGTTTATTTGATCTCCATAAACGGCCACATATACTGTTTTAAATTTCACACCTGTAAGGGTTTCCTCAATGATCTTTGTTTGGCCTCGCCCATCAATAATATGCTCATATGCCATGGGATGTATTTTTTTTGATAAAATGTTTTGATCAAAAATATCCTCACTACTTGTTGCCAAAATCTGACCTTTCGCTCCATACAGGTTAATATCACTCCTAGATAAATTTGCGATTTCTATAATTTTTTGAATCAGTTGGTACTTATTGGTATTGTTGTTCAGAAATAACGCTAAGTCTTGTTTAAAATTTTGAGCAATATTCACAGCTCTTTTTTGATGGCTTCTGTTAATTTCAGCGCGATATGATGAAGTTAATTGAGATAATATGAGCACACTGACAATAGCGGTCGGAACGAGAAATGCAAGGCCTACATAAAGTTGAATTTTATTAGTTAAACTAAAAATTTCAATGGGTCTAAGTCTAGTCATTATAAAAAAAACAGATCCAAAGAAAAACAAACCCAGAATAAAAATAAAAGCCATATTCGCGAAAATAGCATAATTACTATAAGCGCCAGACACAATCATTAACATGCGTCCGTCTTGCATTTTTGTCAAATAGAAATGCTGATTCCATTGAATACATTCGCCTTGAAAATTTATATCAGGACATACTTCAGCTCGTGTTAAGGGAAATTTGTAATTACCTAATTGATGTGTAAGCATTCCATTTTGATAAATGCCATAATCGTAATTTTTAACTTTTTGAGAACTATTATTTTTATACTTGACGAGGGAGGAATAGACCGTTGGAGATGAGTGCTCCTTTTTAGTGTGTTCTAGAATGATTTCCCCTTTATGGTTTGAAGATAACATGGGGATCACCGTATAATACTTATGATACCCGTTTTCAATCATGGGCACAGAATAAATATTCTCATAAGATGTCGTATTTGCCTTCCGTAATATTGCTTTTGAAAAATTGATCCCTTCTGTTCTAGTAAAACCATAAGAATCACTTTTATCATCTAATAAATAGGTCTTTGTCAGATATTTATCAAGGTAAGGAGCTTGAATCTCCTTAATACGATCCTCGATAACCTTTGTTGCAAGCAGCTCATTTTTAAATCTTAAAGCAATGATTGGATCTTTCATTATTTTCTCACTCAGTCTACTGATGTAATACTCTGCTATCGAATCGGTCGCTGTTTGAATTTCAAGAGCAAAATCTTGTTTCTGTACTAATTCTGAACGTACATGAGATTTCAAGATTACACGAGCGTTCAGAATTCCTACGAATACAGAAATCAACATCAAATAAAAAAGAATAATGAATTTGGACTTCTTCAATTGAAAAGAACAGCCTGTCATAAACATGATCCCCCAAACTAATAACTGAGGGAATATTATAAACCATTGATCGCCAAAGGGACCTATGAAATAGGCTAGTAATAGGATCATCACATAGCCCAAATGCCACTGAGAAACATAGGCCTTTATAAAAAGCTTGTAGAGAAGATGATTTAAAAAGAAATAACACGAAGATAACAACATCAAAAAAATGTAATACAGTATCCGATGATTACTGAAGAGCACCGATTTAGTAATGTCTAGGTTCGCTTGGCTGTAATGAGCGATCAACTCTATTCCATAAAACAATAAATGGGCGTTAATTATCGAAATTAAGAAGGACAAAACAATAGTCAATGACCTGAATCTAGTAATCGTCAGTTGAAGTACTTTTTTGGACTTAAATAAGGCAGTAGTCAGCTTCAACAAAATGATTAATAAAAATAAAAAAATGAAAAATAACTGTTCAAATTTGACGAATAAGAGATCCGGAATAAATTGATATTCACGAAACATCATTGAACCGACTCCCCCCATTGCCATTAAAACAAAATAGGTCATCCAAAGGCACAAAGACGCAACTAAGACGGCTAGATAACCCAATGATGATTTTAATGCTAAAAAATTCAAAAAGGAATTAATCGTATAAAATACCGTCAATGCAATGAAGAGGAGAAGCATAAAATTTATGACAGAAATATCTATAGCGTTAGGCGCTGCTGATAATTTCAATAAGATTTTGCCATCATAACTAACTGGGAATCCTTGAGTATTGAAGTCTACCTCGAATTTTGAAAATAACTGTTTATTAAATACTGTAATTGATTGATTCTCTTTAGAAACAAAGGTTGAAGCAATGGGTATTATTGAATACACTTCTAGTAGGGCCCCGGAAACTTCCTCTTTCGAAACTCTGAGGCAAATAACATTGATATTATCATCTGAAAAAAAAGCAACCGTATCCACTGTATTGATACGTTCATATGCTGGAAAGTAGGTATTGGAATTCCAAAAAATAAGATCCCCATCTCGATAAACACAGGTGGGATAATTTGAATTAAAATACTGCTGTAAATCTGCACCATTATGATACATGGATTGATCTAAAAAAAAATGAAGATTCGTCAATTGATCGCTAATGATGGAGGAAATCTTATTGTTAATTTCACGAGCAATCTGACTCTCCTTACCCATATTTAGCCAATAGGCTATTATACCGGCACTAAAAAACCATAAAACAATTATTTTGATTAGTCGTAAGCGCATCTACGACTAAATTAAAGGAAACGAGACTAACTAGCCCTTAAAGCTACATCATATTTCACTCTACCAAACAGATGAAGGTATATGATCCTTGAAAATCGATAATTGAACGGGTAGAGGATAATAGAGAGAAAAATGATCATACCGATATAAACTTTTGATTCGGGGTCATCAAAAAAGACAAATAAAATAATGGTAACGGCAGCGAATATCCCTACAGAGAATATGTAACTAATGTAGAGAACACCATAAAAAAACCAGGCTCCACTTCGTAGTTCAGGTTGCAACTGGGGCAAGGTGGGTTCATTTTTGTGAAATTATTAAAAGTAAAAACAGCAGTTTTGAATATATTTCGGTCCCTACACCTCGGACAATATCCATTAAAAATGGCTGACGATCTTGTTTTTTTTACCATGTAAATAAAAGAACTTATACCACAAGACTAAGACTAACAGAATTAATAGATAGGGCGCCGAAAATAAGTAAATGATGCCTGAATTAAGGCCTCCTGCCAAATCCACATCTCCATGACTCACGTTATTAACCACCTGTGTCCGACACATCACACACTGGGCATTAATCATTTGGATATTTAGAAGACCCAAGACAAGTAGTAAAAATCTCGTCACTTTCATCCGTACATATAATAAGGACTTACCATCAAGTATACGATTACACCCGTAATAGAAACATAGAGCCAAACAGGAAAAGTAAATTTAACTATTTTTTTATGCTCTTCTATTCTTCCGTTGAGAGAATAAAAGAAAGAAGTCAAAACAAGAGGTATGACGATTACCGATAATGCGATATGGGATATCAATATACCTACATAGAAGGGCCTACTTATGCTTACAAGGCTACGCTCAGCATCCGAGAGTATACCATCTCCATTGACATCTCCAAAGATAGTCGTAGCCGCAGAGGAATGATATAACACATAAGCTAATAAAAAAATCGCCCCTAAGCTGAAACCAAAAGTCATCAAAGCCTGATGCCACTTGACGTTTTTATTTTTGATAGCGATGATGGCGGCAATAAGTAAGATGCTCGTCGCCGTATTCAACAACGCATTGAAAGCCGGTATATGATAAACCCAATTACCTAGATTTAATTTAGTCGGAAAAAATAATAAGAAGGCCACCAATAATGGAATGACAACAGAAATAACTCTTATTAAAACTAAATAATTTTTATTGTTCATAATATCTCTCGTAAATGATTGAGCAAATCAAACTCAACTAGAACTCTGTCTACTTCTTCAATGCTTAATTCATAATATCCAATAATCTCTCGTTTATCCCCAACGAGTATTAAAGGATAAGTATTGAATTCTCCGAAACAATCCTCCTTCGAGGTGTAAAAATCATACGACCAATCATTGTCTTTAAGCTTAATCATCAATCGTTGAAGTTGTAGCTTTTCATCATCAACTACGCCGGTGTCAAGAATATATAAAGAGGCCGATTCCAAGTTGCACGTCTCATTAACGTTACCCACAGGGGATAATTGAAACTGATTTTGGCCAAATGCTTGAAGAAACAAATACCAGCTAACAGGTAAACCGAAGACAAGAATTAGGATAAAAAACTTTAATATTTTCTTCAATTAATATACGGCTTGAAAAATGGCATCCGCTTGGAACAAAAGAATAAATAATAAGAACGCCACAAACAACAACGGAAACAATATTGACATCTTCAGTGCTCCTTTCTCATGACCTAAATGCATAAATTCCGACATGATATAATAGGCTTTGACAATGGTTAAGGCGACAAAAATAAAAATCCTTAACCATTTATACTCGTGTGGGACCGTGAAGGCAATGGCAAATTCAAATACCGTAATTACAAAAAGATACAAGGTGACCCGCAAAAACATTTTTAATTTATCCTTGTCTATAGGCTTAACATTAATAGGTGTGTTCTGTTGCATGTTAAATTTATTTTAAAATTTTCAAAAGTCAAACCAGATAAAAGAAGGTAAAAACAAATACCCAAACTAGATCAACAAAATGCCAATAAAGACCTACTTTTTCAATCATTTCATAATGTCCAATGCGTTCAAGTTTACCAGTAACGGCTTGAAAGAACACCATAAAGTTGAGCATAACACCGCTAAAAACATGAAAGCCATGGAAGCCCGTTATGAAGAAGAATAAGGCTGCGAAGTTCGGAGGTCCATATTCATTCATGGTCAAATTTGCCCCATGAAAAATACTCCCATCAAGTAGTTTAGATCCCATATCCGTTCCCGTAATAAAATGACTCCACTCCCAGGCTTGACAACTTAAAAAAGCAATACCCCCTAGCAGCGTCCAAAGCATCCACTTCTCTACGCCTTTTCGATCCATTCTTTCACCCGCTTCCACAGCTAAAACCATGGTTACACTACTTAGAATAAGCACAAATGTCATGAGCCCTACAAAAATCAACGGTAAATGTATTCCATGTAAGAAAGGAACTGCTTCAAAAACAACTTCTGGAACAGGCCAGTATTCTTGAGAAAAAACGAAATCGTCAATAGCACCGTCAAATGCAGGATGGCTGAACCGGATAAGACCGTAAGTAATGAGTAAAGCAGAAAAAGTAAATGCATCTGAAAGCAAGAAAAACCACATCATTAGTTTTCCATAACTTACATTCATCGGTGATACACCACCACTCCATAAATCTTTCTTTTCTTCAATTTCTATTGCTGTACTTGACATAATTGATAATTAATTATTCGTTACCAAAAAAAGATACAAATAAATCCACAGTCCACCAAGAAAATGCCAGTAGGTTGTACACATTTCAATGGCTAACATACTTTTAGAGTGAACTTTGTAATTCATCGTATCTAAAAAAACTACTAATAAAAATACCAAGCCCCCTATCAGGTGAGCTAAATGTAGTCCTGAAAATATATAGACAAAGGATCCCGAGGGGTTCCCTACTAAAAAAACATCTTGAGCCACTAATTTGACCCATGACAAGTATTGCATATAAAAAAAGACTATGGCTATCGCAGCCGTGACAGTAATTCCAATCTTCACCGCTTTGAGTGAGTTATCTCTTGCTTTTAAATAAGTCCAATGCATCGCAACGCTGCTTAAAACAAGCACCAAGGTAGAATACAAGAACATGTCAGGCATATCAAATTGTAACCATCTCCCATCGGATTTTTTTACAATGTACGCACTAGTCAAACCTGCAAAAAGCATACATATGGAGACAATGAACAGCCATAAAGCAAATTTCTTGGCGTTGACTGATTTTAATTTGAAATTTCTATTTGCGAAAATGACCGCTGTATTCTCCATTATAATTTATCGAATAAGTATGATATCTGAACTATTGGCAGATAAATAAATGAACTAAACATAATTCTTAAAGCCGATTTATGTGAATTATCCTTCATTAATTGGAAGGTCTGTGCTAAAAATAAAGCACCACAACAAGTAGCGATGATACCACTGTTCAATCCCGTTAAACCAAAATAAGTGGGAAGTAAGCCCAAAGGCAATAAGAAAAGGGTGTAGACCATGATGTTGATCGCAGTGTTGAGGTCTTTTTTGCCACCACTAGGTAATAGCTTAAAACCTGCTTTCTTATAATCATCGTCAGAAACCCAAGCTATAGCCCAAAAATGAGGAAACTGCCAGATAAACTGGATACCAAAAATAATCCATGCTTCATAAGTAAGTGTTCCCGTTGCGGCAACCCATCCTATTAAAGGGGGCAATGCACCGGGTATGGCTCCAACAAAAACAGCTACGGGACCTACCCTTTTTAAGGGCGTATAAACAAAGGCATAAATAATCAAAGAGCTTGTAGCCAGCAGCGCCGCATACATATTGGTACAGTAAGCCACCAAAGTAATTCCCACAGCAAACACTACCAAACTATATGTAGTAGCTTCTAAATAGCTTATTTTGGAGGTAGGTATTGGACGTCTAGAAGTTCGCTTCATTAAGGTATCTAAATTCCGTTCAATAACCTGATTGATAGTTACTGCAGCCCCTGATACAAGAAATGATCCCACACTAAGCATCACTAAAAGAAATAAATCAGACGTACCTTCTGCACCTAGCAAAAAACCGAATGCTGAAGAAAATGCGACAAGAAAAGATAACCTTGGTTTCAACAACTCATAGTACGCTTTCAACTTAATAGCTATTGAACCTATATTACTTATCTCTAAATTATTCATTGTTGATTTTAACTAAAGTGTCAAGTAGCTGATTGCTCTTTTTTACTCTCTTCGTTCTCAAAATCAGTATTCGATTCTTTGGTCTGATGATAAGGCACTGTTTGGGGAATAAAGTCATCATTTGCGCCTGGCTTGGAATAATCATATGGCCATCGATAAACTTTTGGGATCTCTCCAGGCCAATTACCATGCTCAGGAACTCTTGGGGTCGTCCACTCTAAAGTATTGGAGTTCCATGGATTGAGTGGTGCTTTTTTACCTTTAAAAATATTGTAGAAAAAGTTAAATAAGAAGATGAATTGAGCACCAAAAGTAATAATAGCGGCTACTGTTACAAATGAATTTAAATCTACAAATGAACTAAAAGCATCAAAATTAGTGAATGAGTAATATCTTCTAGGAAAGCCCGCAATACCGATATAATGTAAGGGGAAAAACACTAAATAAACGCCTACAAAAGTTAGCCAGAAGTGGATGTAACCCAGTTTTTCATCCATCATCCTACCAAACATTTTGGGGAACCAATGATAAACACCTGCAAGCAGGCCAAAGAAAGCCGCGCTACCCATGACGAGGTGAAAATGGGCTACCACAAAGTAGGTATCATGCAAATTGATATCAATCGCCGCGTTACCAAGGAAAAGGCCCGTCAATCCTCCTGATATAAAGAATGATACGAGTCCAATCGAGAACAACATAGCTGGAGTGAAAACAAGATTACCCTTCCACAGGGTCGTTATATAATTGAAAGCCTTCACCGCAGATGGAATGGCTATGATCAAGGTCAGAAACATGAATATAGACCCCAAAAATGGATTCATCCCTGTAATAAACATATGATGGGCCCATACAATAAAAGATAAAAAAGCTATCGCTAAGATAGAACCGATCATAGCGGTATATCCAAAAATCGGCTTTCTAGAGTTGGTTGAAATGACTTCCGATGTAATACCTAATGCGGGTAAAATCACTATATAAACTTCTGGATGACCAAGGAACCAAAATAGATGTTGGAATAGAATCGGACTACCTCCTAAGTTTGGAAGAGCCTCTCCTCCAATGAAAATTTCTGAAAGGTAAAAACTTGTACCAAATGATCGGTCAAACACGAGCAGCAATACACAAGCTACTAATACAGGGAAAGACAATAGACCTAAAATAGCTGTAATAAAGAAAGCCCAGATAGTCAATGGCATTCTTCGGAAGGTCATTCCTTCTGTTCTTAAATTTATGACGGTAGTGATGTAATTGATTCCACCCAATAAGGTAGAGGCGATAAAGAAAACCATGGATACTAACCAGAGGGTCATTCCCATTCCTGATCCACTCATAGCCTGTGGTAGGGCACTTAATGGAGGATATATGGTCCATCCACCACTTGCAGGTCCCGTGGATAAAAACATAGATATGAACATAATCACACTAGAGAGGAAGAAGAACCAATAAGATAGTAGGTTCATAAATCCAGAGGCCATATCACGGGCCCCAAGTTGTAGAGGAATCAAATAATTACTAAAAGTTCCACTTAAACCCGCTGTTAGTACAAAGAAAACCATGATCGTTCCATGCATGGTAATCATGGCTAAATAGAATTCTGGATCTAGTTTGCCCGAGTTAGAAATCCAATCTCCTAAAAAAGGCTGAAGGAAACCCATATCCATATCTGGGAACCCTAACTGCAAACGGAAAATAACTGAAAGCCCACCTCCTAGAATCGCCCAAAAAATGCCTGTGATCAAAAACTGTTTAGCAATCGTTTTGTGATCTGTTGAAAAAATATACTTAAAAATAAAACTTTGTTCATGATGTTCTTCATGATGGTCATCGCCATGAACCAACTCGTCTGTAACTTGAATATCTGTAATCGACATATTTTAATTATTTGGAACCACTAATTGTTAAACCGTTCGGAGCATCTAAATCTCCAGGATTTTCTATCCCTGCCACAATACTCGCCGCTTCTCTTAATTTTGCAGGTACCTCTGTGAGGTAATCTGCATTTTGTTTTAACCAAGGCTCTTGAGATTTAAACCATTCCTTATAATCCTCGAGCTCATCAACCACAATGATGTACCTCATAGCGAAATGGCCTTGTCCACATATTTTATTGCAAACGAGTTCATATTGAAAATCGGGGTTTTTGGTTTCTGTACGCATCTCTTCCGTAGTTTTTGTGGGTTCAAACCAGAATTGTGTCGGCATTCCCGGTACCGCATTCATTTGTAAGCGAAAATGAGGTTGATACACACTGTGGATCACATCTCGAGCACGAATGTTAAAACGGACAGGTTTTCCTTTGGGAACGTGAATTTCTCTTGGGATAAAATCATCAAAGGAAGCGCGATCAGAGAAATCAATGCCCATTTGATTGGTTGCATCAATTTTTAAATAATCATAATCTCCTAAAACCTTGTCTGCTCCTGGATACCTCACCGACCAGGCGTATTGATATCCCATAATTTCAATTACTTCCGAACCTTCTGGTGATTCTCTTGTAATGTCCATCCAGGCTTTCCATCCTGTAAAAACAAGGGCTGCAAGCACAATAGCAGGAATAATGGTCCAAATCATTTCTAATTTATTGTTGTGCGGATAGAAATAGGCCACTTGATTTTTGCGATGCTGATATTTCCACGAAAAGCCAAAGAGAAAAATGTGTGTAACAATGAATACGACACCCGTAATCGCCATCGTCCACCAGAATAGCGTATCAGTAATAACCCCATGCTTAGAAGCCACTGGTAGTACAAAATCGTCTTCTAATCCTCCAAAGGAATAATAAAAACCCCCGACTAAACCCGCCATTAGAAATAAAAGCAATAAGTTGGCTTGTGTGCCGTTTGATGGAGGAATTTTAGTGCTTGAATCTCCTTTGATGACATCAACAAGAGAAGACACTCTAAATATGGCAAACAATATTACCAGAATAAGTATTGCAGCGAGGATTATAATTGTATTCAACATAGAATTATTTATAATTTATTGTACGTGGTGATGTAAGCTTTCGTTCAACATAGGGTCATTTTTAGCAAATAAAGTTGCTTTAGACAGGCTATTTAATACCACATATAAAAAGGCGCCACCATAAATCAGCATGGTCCCAAATTCTACTAATCCATAACCTCCATTTTCTTTTAGCGAGCCTGGAGTAATCATTAAATAAAAATCAATCCAGTGTCCAAAAATAACAATGGGCATAACCACCTTTAAAATTGCTGAATGCCGTTTTGCATCCCTAGGCATTAGCAAAAGGAAAGGTAAAATAAAATTTAAAAACAAGTTCACAAAGAAAATAATTCCATATTGGTCATTATTCCATCTTTCAACAAAATATATGGTTTCTTCCGGAATATTCGCATAATATATCAATAGGAACTGTGAGAACCATATATATGTCCAAAATACAGAGAAGGCAAATACGAATTTCCCAATATCATGTAGATGATTTTCATTGACAATTGAAAGTAAGCCTTTCTCCTTTAAGTAAATAGTAATAAAGGTAATTAACGCAAGGGTAGTTACCCACCAACTGGCGAAAACATACCAACCAAACATGGTACTGAACCAATGCGTATCAATAGACATTACCCAATCCCAAGCTGCGATAGAAGAGGTTACAGCAAAAATAATTAGAAATACGGCAGATAGCCTTCTCATACTGTACCAAGAGGCTGTGCCTCCTTCAAAATCCTCTTGAAACGCTAACTTTCTTAATTTCATGAATAAATAATACCACAAACCAAAGAAGAATACCATCCTTGATATAAAAAATACAGGAACAGATGGATGATCGCTCAAGGGCCAAAAGAAATAAGCTTTTTTGGCATTGATGATACTATCAAATTCGTGAGAGGTAGTATCGTATAAATCATGATGTGTCCAATGAAACAGATCATGCCCAAATACAAAAAAACTGACCAGCATAAGGGTCCCTGCGATAGGTAACCAGCTTCCAAAGGCTAAGGGAATTCTTTTTATTCCTGCAGACCAGCCTGCTTGTGCGGCATATTGCAAGGCAAAAAAGAAAACCCCCACAATCGCAATTCCAGTGAAATAAATATTATTGATCCAAATGTCAACACCTAAACGATTGATCCAACTAAAGGCATGTCCACCTTCGTGAGCAACTTCTTCATGATGTCCTCCCGTGCTCATTAAAACAATACCTAGAACCGTAAGGGCAATTCCAATGCCTACTGTAATTAAGAGGTTCTTTTTGGCTTTCGCCGAAAAATCATATTTTTCTTCTACCGTGGTCATAGACATGCGAATTTATTGCTGTAAAACTTTAACATACATAGCGATCTTCCAACGCTCCTCTGGACTTATTTGAGAAGCATGCGAGCCCATTCTTCCTTTGCCATGAGTAATGACTTGGTAAATATGACCCGTTCCTTTATTTACTACTGAGGCAGAAGTATAGGCAGTCACCCCCTTGTACACCTTTCCCACTTTACCATCACCCATACCTTTGGCACCATGACAATGACTGCAAAAGTGCGTATACAAAGCTTTGCCATCTGCGAGTACCGCTTTCGTTGAATCTAACGGATTCTCAAGTAGCAAATCAGCGGCCGCATAGTCATCAGGAGCAAATGTAGGAGTTAGATACTGACCTCTTTTAACCGTCCCTTTTACCGGTTCCCTCATGGTCATATTAAATGCATTGTAGGGGTTGGAATTATAGAATTCGGCAGGAATATCTTCCCCGTTTGAACTTACCCACCTTCCCGCTTCTTTATCAACGATCTGACTCAAAGGTTCATAAGGGGTAGAATGGTACATCTGTGGCGAGAATTCAACACCGGGATTATCGGGTCCAGCTGCACACGAGAACATGAACAGCGCTATCATGGTTGTATAAATAAAGTTTATTTTCATTTTAAGTCTCATCAAAGGTTTTCTGATTTACTTCACTTGCGCCATTATCTTTCAAAATTTTATCAATTTTAGCCACATCGATTTTGTTATGATCTAAATCAATGGCCATGACATGCTTATCATCTGTTATTCTTAGATCAAAAATTCTTGGTCTCGCCCAAGGCTTTAGGTCACTCACTATAAAGAAAGTAAAACACATTCCATAAGCCGCTAATAAAACCGTTAACTCAAATATTACTGGCACAAATGATGGGTAAGGAATAAAGTCTTTACCTCCTATGATCATCGGCCAATCTACGCCCATCATACCTATTTGCATGGTCAATGCCAAGGAAGTCCCTAAAACACCAAACAAGAAAGCGACGATGGATAATTTCGATCGTTTGTATCCCAAAACATCGTCAATACCATGCACAGGAAAAGGACTGTAAACTTCATGTATTTTGACTCCAGCAGTTCTAATTTTCGTTATTGCACTTAAAAGAATGTCTTCATCCTCGTAAACACCTAAAATAAATTTTGTATTTGACATCACTTAGCTTTTTCTCCCGTTGTCTTTATTATACTCTTTACTTCAGCCATATTGATCACGGGAAAGAACTTCGCAAACAAAAAGAAACAAGTAAAAAATAACCCAAACGTAAATACATATACTCCCACATCTACAAAAGTCGGATAAAACATGGCCCAACTAGAGGGCAGAAAATCTCGATGCAATGAAGTAACGATAATGACAAATCGCTCAAACCACATACCAATGTTAACCACGATAGACAGCACAAAAGTCGCAGCTATATTCGTCCTTATCTTCTTGAACCAAAATAATTGCGGTGAAACTACATTACAAGTCATCATCGCGGCGTACGCCCACCAATAAGGTCCTGTCGCTCGATTTAAAAATGCATATTGTTCTGCCTCTACTCCTGAATACCAAGCAATAAATAACTCCGTTAAATAAGCCACACCCACTATTGATCCGGTGATGATAATTACAATATTCATCATTTCAAGATGTTGTATGGTAATGTAGTCCTCAAGCTTATAAACTTTTCTAGTAACAATCATGAGAGTTAAAACCATCGCAAATCCAGAGAATATAGCTCCTGCCACAAAATAGGGAGGAAATATCGTGGTATGCCAACCAGGAATGACCGAGGTTGCAAAATCCATAGAGACAATGGTATGGACTGAAAGTACCAATGGAGTGGCTAAACCTGCCAATACCAATGCAACCGTCTCATACCTACTCCAAGTCTTGGCAGCGCCATCCCAACCAAAGCTCAGTGCTCCATAAATAGATTTGGAAATCTTATTTTTAGCACGATCCCTTATTGTAGCAAAATCTGGAATCAAACCGATATACCAGAATATTAATGACACCAAAAAGTACGTGGAAATAGCAAATACATCCCACAAGAGTGGAGAGTTAAAATTAACCCAAAGGGATCCAAACGTATTGGGTAAAGGAAACATCCAATAAATGGCTAACCAAGGTCTTCCCGTATGTAAAATAGGGAATTGCAAAGCACATATAACTGCAAAAATTGTCATGGCCTCAGCAGCCCTGTTGATGGACATTCTCCAGCGTTGTCTAAACAACAATAAAATAGCTGATATTAAAGTACCGGCGTGACCAATACCTACCCACCAAACAAAGTTGGTAATATCCCAAGCCCAACCAACAGTTTTGTTGAGACCCCACATGCCTACACCATGCCATAGAAGTAAAAATACAGTGTAAGCACCGACCGCAAGTAAGCCGAGCGAAATGGTCATAGCCAACATCCATAATTTCGTTGGCTTCTCCTCTACGCGTCTAGAAATATCTTCGGTGACATCGTGGACTGTTTTTCCACCTGTTATTAAAGGTTCTCTAATTACTGATTCTGAACTCATATTCTAATCTTTAAGAGTGAGCATTCGCTGCTTCCGTCTTTTCATCTTTATTTCTGATCTTCGTCAAATACCAAACATTTGGCATTTCTCTTAATTCTTCTAAGACGTGATACGCTCTTGGCTCTTGAGCTTCAACGCCTTTTTCCATTGATTTAATTTGAAGCATTTTGGATATTCTAGATTTGGGGTCTTTCATATCTCCAAATACTAAAGCTTCAGATGGGCATGATGAAGCGCACGCAGTAGTAATTTCTCCATCTACAGGCCTTCTTCCTTCTTTTTTAGCTTCAAGCTTTCCAGATTGGATGCGTTGTACACAAAATGAACATTTTTCTATGACTCCTCTTGACCGTACAGTTACGTCAGGGTTAAGCACCATTTTGCCTAAATCATTGTTCATCGCAAGATTATCTCCAAACTGCTCGTTATCGTGAAATTTAAACCAATTGAACCTTCTTACTTTATAAGGGCAATTATTCGCACAATATCTAGTCCCGATGCAACGATTATAAGTCATTTGATTCAGCCCCTCAGAACTGTGAGTAGTCGCTGCTACCGGACAAACTGTCTCACAAGAAGCATTGTTACAATGCTGGCACATCATCGGCTGAAACGTAACTTCAGGATTTTCAGCAGCAATTTCCATATCGGCATAGCTATCGCCATGAGAATCACTTGAATAATATCTGTCAATTCTGATCCAAGCCATGTCACGCCTGTTAAGCACCTCCTTCTTTCCTATCACAGAAATATTATTCTCTGTTTGGCAGGCAATTGAGCAAGTACCACAACCCGTGCATGAATTTAAATCAATCATCAATCCCCAATGGTGATTGGCATACTGATGGCCTTTCCACAATGAAACCGCTGTAGGTTTCTTGAACCCTTCTGAAGTCGCAATTTTGGGCATGTGTCTACCTGCTTGAGGGTCTTTTTGATACTCAGATAAAATAGCCTCTTGGATGACATTTCCTCTCCTCATAAAAGTATGATGCGTTTGGGTCTGGGCTATTGCATACACTTCGTCCGTTGGTTCAACGGTCACATTCGTATAAATATTAAAGTCAAGCTGGCCTCCTTCATTAACATTGATCAGGGGATAGGCATTGAAACCTACTTGATTACCCACCTTACCCGCAACGGATCGACCATATCCAATGGCTAAACCTACAGTACCGTATTTTTGGCCTGGTTGAGGTAAAACGGGTAACTTCAGACTTTGACCGTTGACGGTTAAGTTGACCATTTGAGTCGTCATGTCACCCAACTCGATGTCCCATTCTTCCACTTGTTTAGGAGAAACTGTCAAATAATTATCCCAACAAGCCTTGGTGATGGGGTCTGACATTTCTTGCAACCAGGGGTTATTAGATTGAATTCCATTTCCTACCGTACCATTTTCGAAAATGACTAATTCTAGAAGAGAACTTGATTTAGTAATATTAAAGGCAGCTTTTCCAAGTACTGACAAATCTGCATCAACCTCCTTAATAGCTACCATTTCTGGTTCAAAAACTCCATCATGGAGACATCTCTCCCAAAAAGCATCAAAATCAAGAATAGATTTTTTACCGAAAGAAGCTAGGTTTTCAGCCCAATTGGTTCTTAAAAAGTCATAATAGTTGACCCCCATACTTGCCCATGAAAGTAAACTGTCCTGAACTTGTCTGGTGTTAAATAAATTAGAAATCACCGGTTGTGAAAGACTATATTTACCGTGAACGGGCTCAAAATCATTCCAAGCCTCTAAATAATGATGATCAGGTGCTAAATATGAAACCAAAGAATTTGTTTCATCCATCCTATCTGTGGTAGCCACTGAAAAACTTATGTTTTTGAGTGAAGCTGCTATCTTAGATCCCAGTGGGTGATCGTAAACAGGATTACAATTATAGAATATCACTCCTCCAGCGGAAGGTAATTGCTTTACGAATTGGCCGAAGATTTTATCATCACCTGATCTGATATTTTGATGCTTCTCAAAGTCAATGGTTCCTCCAATATTTTCTAACATTATATTGATGGCATTGACGAACATTTGGGTACTTGGATCATTGGAACCAGATACCACAATAGAAGATCCTTTGACATGTAATAAGTCGCTTGCCGCTTTTGATAAAATTTGGTTGTCAATCGAAGGTAAACCATTGATAACCTGACCTCCTGTTTCTTTTGCTATTACGTTGTAGAGACTGGTAATGTAAGCTCCTTGTTCTGAAGCTCTAATAGGTGTCCTGTAATCAGCATTGGCACCGGTGAGCGATAAAATACTTTCAAATGAATACAATCGAGACATCTCCTTTTTAGAGTCAGATAATCTTCTGCTTTCAGCAAATTGCTTATTGGCAAGCGGAGTATTTACTCCTGTTCCCAAGAAATCATATCCAAAAGAGACAATCGTTTTGGCTTTTGAATAATCATGTGATGGCAATACACGTTTCCCAAATACAGCAAGATTCGCGTCTAATTGACCACTTACTGAGTTTTGATCATAGGTCACATGTAAAATCGAAGCATATTTATTTTTGAATCCTTCGATCACCTTTCTGGTCGATGGACTTGATAAACTGTTGGTAACCAAATAAATAGGTCCAGAAGCAGTCGCCAATTCGTTTTTGATTTTGGCATCTAATTCTTCCCAAGACACCTCTTTTCCTTGAGCAGCCGGACCTTTTAATCTTTCTTGGTCATACAAGGAGAGAACAGATGCTTCAATTTGTGCACTTGTGCCTCCTCCCGTAACTGAAGACAATTTGTTTCCTTCAATTTTAATAGGCCTGCCTTCTCTTGTTTTAACAACAACACTGGTCTGATCACTACCTGAACTGTAAGTAGATGCAAAGTAATTAGCAATGGTTGGATCTAAATTTACTGGTTTTTTGACGTAAGGTATCGCCTTTTTAATGGGTGTTTCACAAGCTGCTAAGGATGCAGCGGCCACTCCAAAACCCATTACCTTCAAAAAATCTCGGCGAGATGTTTCTCCATCACTATCACCTAAGGGCAATTCTTGTGCGAACTCCTTGTTAGCGTATTTCTCAAATCCTGGAGTCTTCTGAAGCTGCTCCAGTCCTTTCCAGTATTTTTTTGTTTCTTTCATTTTAGCTGTTTCGTACGCTGTGGATTAATAATGACATTTAGAACATTCAAGACCCCCAATATCTTCTACTTTCATCGGTTCTTTTGTATTCTTTTCGTTGTGCAATTCGACCAAATTGGTATAATAACCATTACCCTTTGAATTTACATTGGTCTCACGATGACAATTGATACACCAACCCATGGTCAGGTTAGAATATTGATAAACTACCTCCATCTCTTTAATGGGACCATGACACGTCTCACATTCTAGCCCACCTACTTTGACGTGCTGAGAGTGGTTAAAATAGGCTAAGTCAGGTAGATTGTGCACCCTGACCCATTCTATAGGTTGTATATCCTCACCATACTCTCCGGTCTCTGGATCATAATCGATAGCTGCATAGATCTTTTGAATCTCCTTGCTTTCCGTTTTTATGGCTACATGACAATTCATGCAAATATTTGCTGAAGGTATGTTTGCAGATTTACTTTTTCGTACACCTGTGTGACAATAATTACAATCAATTTCATACTGCCCGGCATGTAACTCGTGTGAGTAGGCGATGGGTTGAGTAGGCATGTACCCCTGTTGAACTCCAATTGTAAAAAGACCATCAATCCCTGTCTTCAATCCAACAGCTACAAAAATAAAAATAATCATTCCTAAAAAAGTGTTGGACTTAATAAAAGCGAAGACATCGACTTCTTGATCATTAATTAACTCTTGATCTTCCCGGGATACCTCTTTGTTGGTTCCTATGTACTTGGTCAAAAGTGAGATAATCAAACCCAAAACCACCAAGATCAGACCCAGAACGAAAATAAATACAATGAGTATGGCGTACATGAAGGTGTTTGACATGCCTTCGTTGCCCCCTCCTGCCCCATTATCCCCTGCTGCCGCAACCACGGCAGCAACCTGAGGAACTGCCTTTGAGGCAACATCAATATATTCTAAAACGGAAATGATCTCTGCATCGGTAAATGGGTAAGCGGGCATAGCTACT